>Ga0193959_1000001_pt1 | contig 230046 bp, 209 predicted proteins | sample FB_2_MG_FD_140333 | JGI IMG/M metagenome (GOLD analysis project Ga0193959, IMG submission 140333) | Microbial mat bacterial communities from the Broadkill River, Lewes, Delaware, United States - FB_2_MG | ecosystem: Environmental > Aquatic > Freshwater > River > Microbial mats | place: USA... | reverse complement strand
TTTTGTTTTTCTAAACTTTTACAGCTTGGTTTTCGCTGTTAGTTACATTTTACAAAACAAAAACTTTTTAATCGCTTACATCCACCCCGTGAACGAGGTGGTTTTTCGCTAAATTTTGATAAAAGCTAAAGATGTTGTGAATCAATCAAACGATATTAAAGCTGTTGTAGGAATTATCAGCGATATTGCAGAGCAGACAAATCTACTAGCTCTTAACGCTGCAATCGAAGCAGCAAGAGCTGGTGAGCATGGGCGAGGTTTTGCCGTTGTTGCTGATGAAGTTAGACAGTTAGCTGAAAAGACTCAAAAATCACTATCTGAAATTAATGCAAATGTAAATGTACTTAGTCAATCGATAATGGATATTGAATCAAGTATTGAAGAGCAAAGCTCAAATATATCAAAAATCAACTCAACTATTTCAGGTATCGATGAGACAACTCAAAATAATACAAATATAGTAAATGAAGTGAGTGAAGTCACAGGCGAAGTTAAGAGCATGGCTTCTAATATTTTAGAAGATGTTAAAGAGAAAAAGTTTTAAAACTTCTCTCTTTAATTGAATCTTTTCCAAAACTACTTTTTAAAAACCTCTCAAAAAAACCTTAGCTTGATATTTTATTTGAAAAACTATATAGTAACAGTCAATATTTACGGTAAATAAATATTTACCATTTTTTAAATAAATATAAAAGAGGAATATATGCCAACAATTAATGTAAAGATGACACATGAAGATGGAGGTGCTACAAAAGAGCAAAAAGAGCTTTTAGCTAAAAAACTAACTCAAAGTTTTGTGGAAGTTTTTGGAAGAGGTGATAAGAGTTGTGTCGTAACAATAGATGAAATCTCAACAGATAACTATGCAATAGGTGGAGAGACTATTACAAATATTAGAAAAGAGAATTAAATGTTTTTAAATAGACATAAAATGATTAAGATATGAAAAACTACTTAAAATCAAAAGAGATACTGCTTTATGTAATCTCTATCTCTATGGTCTTCTCATTTGTTGCATGGATGAGTCTGCTTAACAACTTTGTTGTAGAAGTTGGCTCTTTTGATGGAAGTCAAATAGGAATGCTTCAAAGTATTAGAGAGATTCCAGGCTTTTTAGCTTTCACTGTTGTATTAGTTATTATCTTTATATGTCAACAGAGATTAGCCTATCTATCTATGATAACTCTAGGTTTAGGAGTCTTATTTACAGGCTTTTTTCCAACTCCTCTAGGGCTTTATATCACAACAGTTATCATGTCTATTGGGTTTCACTATTTAGAGACACTAAATCAATCGCTCTCACTTCAATGGTTGCCAAAAGATAAAGCTCCAACTATTTTAGGAAAAATTACAGCTGTAAAATCATTTACGGCTTTAATTGTACTTCTATTAATTTATATTATGATGAAACTCTACTCGATTGAGTATAGTTTTGTATATCTATTTTTTGGTGGAACAACTTTTTTAATTGGAATTGGTGCATGGATTCTATTTGAGCATTTTAAAGAGGAAGTGGTTCAAGAGAAAAAACTTGTATTAAAAAAAGAGTATTGGCTCTTTTATACTTTGACATTTTTTGCAGGGGCTAGAAGGCAGATATTTGTAGTTTTTGCTGGTTTCTTATTAGTTGAAAAATTTGGTGTAGATATTCATAATATGGTTATGCTTTTGTTTGTAAACTCTGTTTTAAATATCTATTTTGCTCCAAAGATAGGAAGATTTATTACAAAGTTTGGTGAGAGATTAGCTTTAAGGCTTGAGTATATCGGGCTTATTTTAGTATTTGTATCTTACGCTTTTGTAGAGAATCTATACTTTGCATATTTTCTATTTATAATCGATCACTTACTTTTCTCTATGGCAATTGCTTTAAAAACCTATTTTCAAAAAATAGCTGACCCAAAAGATATAGCAAGTGCTAGTGCAGTCTCTTTTACAATAAATCACATAGCAGCTGTATTTTTACCAGCACTTTTAGGAATCCTCTGGTTATACTCTAGTGCTTTGGTCTTTGTAGCTGGTGCTACTATTGCCTTTTTATCTTTTGCTCTAGCCTTTTTTATTCCAGAAAATCCAAAAATGGGATTTGAAACAACTCTTAAAAAGAGAGAAACTAAAGTTTAAAACTTTGTTTTTCTCTCAATCTCTATAAGTTATAATTATTTTACACTTTATTTTGTCCATATCAAAAAACTGTATATTTAAAATCGTTGAGGCATCAATGAGATTCTCTTTTAAAAACTCACTAATATTTTTATTGATACTCTTTTCATTGTTTAAAGATTTTATAATTTTAACAATCAACATCTTACTCTCATCACTGCTATATTTAAAATCATCACTCTCATAGGGTTTAAACTCTTTAGCATTAACTTTGTAGTTAAATAGATTCCCATATGTTGTCCCACTATCATTCTCAAGCAGTTTTGCTACTATTTTATAGACTTTATCATTCCATCTACCATCGTGAAACTCAAATAGAGATTTTACTTCATACTCATTATCGATAATTATTAAATCATGCTCTTTTACTCTAAGTGGTAACTCTATCTCATTATCTATAATTTTTGTCTTTTTAATCAACTTTTTTAAAGTCTCAATATCACCATCTTTGACCAATTTATCGATTTGAGAAAAGGCAAAAAGATTAAGATTAAAAAGAAGAAGAGATAGAAGTAAAACTTTAAATACTCTACTAAAAATACTCATACTATTTTAAATCTGTAACGGATTTTATTAACTTATCTGAAGAGATCATTAAGTAGATATTTGCTGGTAACTCTTTCTCCTGTTTTGTCATTATTGGCTGGTCAGAGCTTAACTTAACTGTTACATAGGGATTAAAATCTATCTCTTTTTTTGGCTCTTCCTTCATCTCACTCTTTACAAAATCAGCTAAATTTGTTGAATGCTCTTTTTTTACAGAGCCTTTCCATCTTTTTAAATCATCTTCACTAAGCTTCTCTCCATTTGCATCATATATCCAATAGAGCATTTTATCGTGTGCTAGAGTTGTTGGCTCATCAAAATCGTGGATTAAATTACCTATCATACTTTTTAATCTACTCTTTTCAATTTGATTAAATCTCTTATTTATAGCAAGAACTCTAAAATTTTTAGAATCAACAGCTATCAAAAGATTCTCTTTTGCCAAAAATTTTCTCACACTTTTAGCTTCACTCTTTAAACCATTTTTATTCATAATAGCTATCTGCTCTTTTGTTAAAGCTTTTCCTACTATAAATCCATCTATTCCCTTATCTATCTTCTCAACATCTTCAAAGATTCCAGCTTGTAGATTTAGACTCATAAAGATAAAAATAGCACTTAAAATCAATTTTTTCATCTGTGTTTTAGCGGTGGAGACTTCGCCATTTATGGCGGAGAGGAAACCGCTCTCCTTTCTTAAATTATTATATTGACATTACATTATAGTTTGCATATAATTTCTATATGCAAACTATAATTTTAACCCAAAAGAATAGGCTAAAACTAAGTCTTAAAAAACTTGAAATAGTTAAACAGTTATCTAACTATTCAGCAAGACTTTAAAATGTGGGTCTTTATAGTATAAGACAATATTATTTTAATAATAATGAATATTTACCTTATGCTAAAAATTACCACGAATGCAAAAATAATGAAAACTATAAGTTACTATTAACCGATACATCTCAACAAATATTGAGAATAGTTGATAGAAACTTTAAAAGTTTTTTTGGACTACTTAAACTTAAAAATCAAGGCAAATATAGCGATAAAATTAGAGTACCACAATATAAAAAAGAGAACGAATTAATGAATATAACTATTCAAGGTCGCTCCTCTGCTCGTGTTAAAAAAGGTTATGTTCACATCGGCTTGTCAAAAGCTTTCAAAAAAAAGCATAAACCCTACATTAACGAACTCAAATTTAAACTTCCTAAAAATATATCAGTTGATAAACTTCAAGAAGTTCGTATATCACCTATCTTTAATGGTTTAGAGTTTGATATTAAATTTGTTTATAAGAAAGATTTTGAGCCTATATCTGTAGATAAAGATAAACATTTATCTATTGATATGGGTTTAGATAATTTTGCAACTTGCTTTGATTCTAATGATGGGTCTGGCTTCATAATTGATGGCAGATATATCAAAAGCATTAACCATTATTACAACAAACAAAAAGCAAAATATCAATCCATACTTGATAAACAAAACATCAAAACCTCTAAACGATTACTTAAGTTATCTCGCAAGAGATATAATAAGTTAAACAACTTTTTTAATCTCGCTGTTAAGCATATAACTGATTATGCAATTTCAAAGAACATAGGCTCTATTGTTATTGGAGATTTCAAAGATATAAAAAGAGATATAAATATTGGTAAAAGAAATAACCAAAATTTTGTCTCTATTCCTTTTTATATCTTCAAAAGAAAACTCCAAAGTAAGTGCGAACAATTAGGCATAGAGTACCATCTTCAAGATGAGAGTTATACCTCTATTTGCTCTTACTTAGACAATGAACCAATTCAAAAACACTCTACCTATAAAGGTAAGCGAATCAAAAGAGGGCTTTTTAGAACCTCTAAAAAATATTTGATAAATGCAGATTTAAATGGCTCTGCAAATATTCTTCAGAAATTCCTAACAAGTAAAGGTCAGCGAATAGCTAACCCATACGGGTGTGTCAACCATCCATCTAGATTAAGATTAATTTCCTAACTACAAGCTCCGTCCTTTAGGGCGGGGTAGTTGACTAACTCTTCTCCTAATATTTAAAAAATAACATTTAAAAATTAAAACTCTTAATTCTCAACTCTTATTTTAACAAAAAGGGCAAAAGCCCTTTAGGTTTTAGATATTTACTGCTTATATCTAGCTTTGTTTTCCTCTTCAATCATTTTAAGAGTTGCAGGGTTTCCACCTGTTTTATACCACTCATGTTCTGGCTTGTCTAAAAGTTCAGAAATAAGTTTTTTATACTTCTCCTCTTGACCAGCTTTCTTAGCAAGTTTTAAAACTTTTGGTAAAAATTTAGAATAGAAGTGTCTTGAGACTTCATACATACCGTGCCAGTGTGTAAAATCTGGTGCTTGCATAGCAGCTCCATGTCTAGCTCTTCTACCCTCGTGATGCCAAATTTCAAACCAGATATAACCTATATCATCTTGTTGAAATCCCGATTTTTTCCAAATACCATCTTTTTTCATCTCTTTTACAAGAGCAACACCTGGTTTTGCAAATTTATCGTTATAAGTATTCACTAGTGAATCAAACTGTTTATAGAAGTTATCTACATGGTGGTCTGAGTGACAAGATGAACAAACCTCTTTCATATTATCTCTTCTATCTTCCCATGACATAACACTCTTAACTTTTTTCTTGAGCATGATTTTTTTGAGTTTATCACCCTCTCTTACATAATCTTTAAAAGTTTGCATAGAGCCAACTTTAGGAGCTCTCTCACCTGGAATATCTTGAACTGTTCCATCTTCAAAAGTAACTCTATTTAACTTAACAGATACTGGTGGTCTTAGAGTCCATGAGATTCTATCACCAACATTGTGAGTACCTTTTACAACAGAGCCACTTGATTTTTTATAACTTCCCATATGACAAGTTGCACATGTAGGAGCAGCGTTATAATCTTTTCCAAGAACCCAAGAGCCTTGTTTATAGATATTCATACCACCATCTACATCACCCTTTGGAGCAGCGTAGTAAGCAATACCGTGTTTAGACTCTTCATAAACCTCTTTTTGAGGATGGTCTGGTCCTAAATGACACTTACCACAATTCTCTGGCTGTCTAGCTCTACTTGAGCTAAAATCATGTCTTGAGTGACAAGCGTTACAAGAGCCTCTTGTACCATCATGATTGATTCTACCAATACCAGAGTTTGGCCAAGTCATCCAATCCATAACAGGAGCTCCAGCTTCATTTCTGATTAGGTTACCATGCTTATCTTTTTCAGGCTTGATAACAGAACCGTGGCACTGCCAACAGCCATTTACAGCATCAGCTTTTGAATCAGGAAATGATGCAATAACCTCAGCTAACATATTATCAAGTGATGCCATAATTTGACCAGCTGTTGCATGGTGAGAGTTAGTCATCTCTTTCACTTCTCTCTCATGACAAAAGTTACAATCTTTTGGCGTCTGAATAGTTTTGATAAAAGCACCCTCATGCTCATAACCTAAAGTATCATCTTTGCTAGATGCGTGACAAGTAAAACACCCAACATCAGCAGCTGCGTGAGCTGAATTTTCGTAATGGTCTACTATCGATCTATTCTCTTTAAGATGACAAGTAACACACTTATCATTTGCATCTTGAACATTTTCATGTCTTACCTTAGAAGAAGCCTTTGTCGTAGCAAACACACTACTGCCCAATCCAAGTACAATCGTTGCAACTATCAACAATCTGTTTAATCTCATTAAATTTCTCCTTTACAAAGTTTCCAACCAACCAACCACAGAATAAAAAACTAACCTATTAACACTTTTTAATGAATCTGCTCTCTATCACACTCGCTTTCCCATAGAGGAAATATTTTACTAAGTACCCATAGAGTTACTAATGGAGCAACCAACATGATAATCGTGACTAAAATCCCCTCTTTTTCAAACCATAGAGGGTGATATGTTGCAAAACCTCTCTCACTCTTTGCTAAAAGTTGACCACCAATTACAACATTCCATCTCATAAATAGAACTTGAGCTAAGAGCATAAAAGAGACAATAGGAGCAATAGTTAAAAGCATACCTCTGCTTACTTTTTTGATAGATAAAAAGCCCAATACTACAAGAGGTACAACAGAGAGTAGTTTTACTTGCATATCCCAAAAGCTCCAGCTAAGAGGTCCATTTAATAACTGTGATACATGGTGCCACCCCTCCGTAGAGCCATAGGCATGAACACCAACCTCAAGCATTTCAAACACAAAATCAAAGATAAAGAAAGCCCATAAGAGTTTCACTAATGTTTTAATAGTATCTGTCTGTACCTCATGAATCTTGCCAGTTATTTTTTTAATAACTATATAAAAGAGAATCATTCCAGCAATTCCCGATACAGAGGCTGAGAGTAAGAAGATAATAGGCATTAAAGGAGTAAACCACCACTCAACACTCTTAACAGCTCCAAAAATAAAACCAACATAACCATGAAGCATAGAAGCAAGTGGAATCCCGATAGCCCCAAGTACAAAAGCTACTTTATGGTCTATCTTTCTACCTTGAGGTGATTTATCATTTGTCCATAGAGTTAAAACATCATAAACTACTCTCTTAACACCCGTTGATTTCTCTTTTAAAAGAATCATCTCATATCTGTAAATAAATAAAATCTCAAATATAAGTAGTATTGAGTATGACATATAGATATAACCAAATCCAGCCATCATAGATGGTCCTATAAAGTTTGGAGTAAATAACATACTAAGGGCTCTCTCAGGGTGTCCTAAATGGTTTAAAAGTGGTGCTGTTACAAATAAGAGCCAAGATAGAGCAAATATCAAAGCAAATTTTGCAATAGGCATCAGCGATTTAACATTAAAAACATGAGCTAGAGCAGAGACAATAAAAGCACCTGCAACAACTCCCGTAATATATGGATATATTACAATCATTAATGTCCAGTGTGCATGGTTATCATTTGGAAAGAGATAATTTAAAGCTTCAACAGCTAAATGATCCATTATACGACCTCCTCGTGTAAGTCTATATAGTAAAGTTCTGGCTCATTTCCAAGATCTTTTTTAAGCACTTTTAATCTTGTTTTTGAGTTAAATATCTTAGCAACTTCACTATTTTTATCATTTAAATCACCAAACTTTCTAGCTCCAGTAGGACAAGCATTTACACAAGCTGGTAACTCCCCTTTTCTAACTCTGTGATAACACCATGTACACTTATCTGCTGTTTTAGATTCACTATTTATAAATCTAACTCCATAAGGACAAGCTTGAATACAGTAGCCACAAGCAACACAATGCTCATCATCAACCAAAACAAAACCATCAGGTGAAGTAAATGTCGCAGCGACGGGACAGACTTGTGTACAGCTAGGTTTTTCACACATATTACAGAGCTTTGGAATAAAAAAAGCCTCTTTAACCTCTTTAATATTCTCATTTATCGCTATATTGCTATAACCTCTCTCCCCACCATATGGAGAATCTACATAGACTCTATTCATCATATCTATCACATATCTCTCAACCCATGTCCGATACTGTCCATCAGGCACACTATTCTCTTTTCTATCAGCAACACAGCAGTTACCACAACCAATACAGCCAGTTACATCAACCATAAAACAGTAATTTGCCTCTAAATTCATAGGATTTACTCTATTTTGCAACTCTTTATCTTCGCTCAAAACCTCCCCAAATAGTTTTGAACTCATAGGAATCATCAACATCAAAGAGCCTGTAATCGAACCACGAACCACTTTATCTATAAAACCTCGCCTATCTCTGTCAATAGTCTCTTGTGTGATTTTACTTCTCATCTACCACCTCCTTTAGCGTTCTTAATCTCTTTACATGATTTATATTTTCCAAAGGAGCATGAACCGTATGACACTGATTACATGTGTGAGTAGATTTAACATCTAACTTCTCAAGATGTAGCTTATAATCTATCATAGGAAATCGTTCAGCTCTTCCTATGGTTTTCTGATGACAATTTAAGCAGAGTTCAATTTGAGGTTCACCTTGTTTAACTGGCATATCAGCAAATTTTTTACCATTTTCTATATGTTCACTAACAGGTGCATGGCACATCTCACATGAGAGTTTATCGTGTGAAGAGTTATGCTTTAGCTCACTCACTTCTGCATGACACTCTTTACAAGATTCATTAGTTCCATATTTCATCTCTTTATGAGCCTCTTCCCCTATATATGCACCTCTATAATAACCATACTCTCCCCAACTCTCTGGAAGCATAATTAATCTTCCTAACAAAACAGTTGCAATTATTGCAAAAAAAACAATTACAAGGCGTATCCAAAACTGATTGGCTCCATTCATGCTAACTCCTTTCATAATAGTACAAATTTTAGATTAAAATATTGAGTTTAATTTTTGTTTAGATAGATGTAAGTTTATATTTTTCGTTTTCTTAAAATATATTTATAAGTAAATTTTTTTAATTTTTAAAAGGTTTTAGAATAAAGAAAAAAACCGTAATAAAGTATATCATATACTAAGAGCTAAAAAAAAAAATTATATGTAATAATGTGGTTATTTTATCTACAATATAAATTTTAGCAATAACGAAATAGGTTAAAAATAGCCGATAATTCTAGCAACTCTAAAGCCCAAAAAAAATATAAAAATATTGGTTTTTTTTGACTCTGTTTTTGTAAAATTTAAAAAAAATCAATTAAAAAATACAAAAAACTCTATTTTTAACTAAATTTGTTTAAATTTTTACAATTTTTCCCAAAAACTTGATTTTGATTAAACTCTCCAATTGGTATTTAATTAGTAATAAAATCATTTAATTGAGGTTTTTTGAAATCAAATAGCAATTTTGAGCTTTTAAAAGTTACTTAAAAGCTCAAAAATGAGAAAATTACAAAAAATATTAAATATCTACTCAAAAAGGAATTACTATGTTGACATCTGGAGCAAAAATACTACAAAAGGCTCACAAAGAGGGTTATGGAGTTGGTGCTTTTAACTTTGTAAATATGGAAATGTTAGAGACTATGTTTGAAGCAGCAAACGAGGCAAGTTCACCATTAATTATTCAATGCTCAGAGGGAGCTATCAAATACGCTGGTGCAGATATGCTCTATGCTATGGTAAAAGTATTTGAAAATAGATACCCACACATTCCAGTAGCATTAAACCTTGACCATGGAACGAGTGTTGAGAGTTGTGTAAAAGCTATTAGAGCTGGATTTACTTCTGTTATGATTGATGCATCTCATCACTCTTTTGAAGAGAATAGAGATATAACTAAAAAAGTTTGTGAAATTGCACATAGTGTAGATGTTGGTGTTGAGGCTGAACTTGGAAGATTGATGGGAATCGAAGATAATATCGTAGTTGAAGAGATGGACGCTGTTTTAGTAAATCCTGATGAGGCTGAAGAGTTTGTAAAATTTACAAAAGTTGACTATTTAGCTCCAGCAATTGGTACAAGTCACGGAGCTTTTAAATTCAAAGGTGAGCCAAAACTTGATTTTGATAGATTAGCTGAAGTTAAAAGAAGATGTGATATTCCTCTAGTTCTTCACGGTGCTAGTGCGATTCCTGAGTATGTTAGAGAATCGTTTGAGGGAACTGGTGGAGATTTAAAAGGTAGTAAAGGTGTTCCATTTGACTTTTTAAAAGATGCAATCAAAGGTGGAATCAACAAAGTAAATACTGATACTGACCTTAGAATCGCTTTTATGGCTGAAGTTAGAAAAGTAGCAAATGAGAAACCTAGTGAGTTTGATTTGAGAAAGTTTTTAACTCCTGCAAAAAATGCTGTTAAGAGTGTAATTATCGAGAGAATGGAAATTCTTGGAAGTGCTGGAAAAGTTTAATTAAAATATAGCCTCTTAGGCTATATCTATTTTTTTACTCATGAAGCAATGCTAATTTTACAGATGGAAAAGTGCCTAAAATAAGCACTTTTGAATCGTTATAAATAGTTGCTTTAAAAGCTATCTCTCTCATTTTTTAAAATTTATTCTTTTTTACATCTTCTAAAATTCCAAAAGCCATACCTCTAACCTCGCTTGTAACACTGCTAACTTCATTTACTGTATTTGCATTGCTTTGAGTCGCTTGGTCTATCTCTGAAATTGTTGAATTTATTTGTGATATATTTTCTGTCTGTTTTTCAATACTTGTATCTATCTCCATAATCGATTGAGTTAAAATATTTACATTTGTATTAATCTCTGATAGAGACTTTTGAGTTCTCTCAGCTAACTGTCTAACCTCATCAGCAACAACAGCAAATCCTCGCCCATGCTCTCCAGCTCTAGCAGCCTCAATAGCAGCGTTTAGTGCAAGAAGATTTGTCTGCTCTGCAATATCGCTAATAATATTAACAACAGATTTTATATCACCAGATTGACCTACAACCTCTTTAGCTTTAGATGAAGTCTCCTCAATCGATTGTGAAACCTCCTCTATCGCAGCAGCAGTTTGCTCTATACTCGCTGCTTGTTGAGTTGTAGCACTATTTAGATTCTCCATCTGCTCTTGTAAAAAGTCAGTTTTAGATAAAAGCTCATTTGAGCTACTATTTGAGTTATGCAACATTTGAATAATTGCATCTCTTAACTTATTTATATTTACAACCGTCTCATTAAATAGACCATCTTTTTCAAGATTTGGAACAGATAACTCATCTCTATAATCATAGTTAGAGTACTGCTCTAGTGTTTTATTCATAGCTATAAAGTTTGTTTTAGTCGATTTGATAGAGCTATTTACAACATCTTTAAAATTATTTAAAGATTGATTAGAGACACTCTTTTCTATATATTTAGAGTAGTAACCATGCTCTACTCTTCCCATTATCACTTCAGCCTCTGCTATTAACTCATTATCTTTTTGTGAACTATTTTTCATAAAATCCAAATATTTACTAAGTTTAGCTATTACTCTATTAATCTCATTTTTAGCTCTGCTTGAGTTTTTATCACTTTCATTACTATTCTTCATAAGAGTATTTAGTAATTTATCTGTTTTTCTAATTGGAGTTAAAACATTTTTTACAATAATTAAAGTAACTATAACTCCAAATACAACTGATATAACCGTAGCTATCAAAGTAAAGTTAACTGTAAAGTTAGATATGCTCTCTTGCTCATCTACTCTAACTTTAATTAACACCTCTTCAGCATCAACTATCTCTTTTAGTTTAGCTCTTGTAGCGTCCATATACTTTTTGCCATTACCCTCAGACATCATTTTTGAAATATCTGATAAGCCTTTAGCATCTGCTGTTACTGCTCTTCTAGCTAAGATTTCAGGTTTAGCCGATTCTCTAATCCACTTCTCTTTTAAGTTAGCTACCTCTCCCCATCTAGTCACTTGAGCTGGATTATCGCTTGTTAATTTTGAACCCTTCACTATTAACTGATTAAATACTTTTTCACCAAAATAGTATGGCTCTAAATACTCCTCTTTTCCTGTAACTAGAAAACCCCTCTTTCCAGTCTCCATATCAACCATTGATGCACTGACCAATTCAGCTACTCTAATCACTTCATAGGTGTGATTTACCCACTTTGCAGAATTTACTAATGAATGAACGCTATTGTAGACAATACCTGAGACAATACTCATTAAAAGTAAAACTACACCATACCCTAGAGATATTTGTGAACTTAACTTAAAATTGCTAAACATCTATGCTTCCCCCTATTGCTTTAAATAGTAACCTATTTATAACTATTTTATAATATAGTTTCTAACTAACAACTATTTAAAAAAAAGATAAATTAAAATTAATCAAATATAACTATCTGAATTTAAAAATATAGTTTTTTTATTAAAATCGATATTTTTACTCTTTTTAGTTTAAAAAAATTATCATATCTATATAAAATATATTTATAATTATTTGCTATAACTTTTGAAACACACTTTATAATACTTTTGTACTGTAATATCTTTTTTATAGCTTTTTGTAATTCTTACTTTATATTTTATATAAAAAGTATATTTAAGTTTTAATATCTTTTTTTATATAAACTTCACTTACTTATCTTTATTATTAAATAAAAACAAAAAAATAAATTAATTTTGTATAAAAAATTATAATTTTTAAAATGGTTAATTTTAAATATACTTTTAACTCTATTATCTCTATTTTTAAAGTTAAGATTTTATACTTTCTGTTAGTTTTATTCTCTTTTTAAATCTTATTGGAGCTTTATTTAAATATTTTATAAACTATAAAATCTATTTTTGGAGCTTTATTTAAATATTTTATAAACTATAAAATCTATTTTTTGTTAAAATACCTCTATTAAAATCTATACAAAATAAAAAGGATTAGCTTTGAAATATATCAAAAAGATTTCTGATTTTGCAATTATTGGTGGTTTAAGTGCTGTTGCTATGATGGGTTTAACAGGCTGTTCAGATGCTCCTAGCCAAGCTAGTGAGGCTGAAAATGCTCTAAAAGAGGCGACAGCTAAAGAGGGAATGTTTGTTGTAATTAAAGAAGTTAATGAGGGTGATTATAAAATTGTTGATGAGTATCCAAGCTCAACAACTAGAATTATGCTTCAAGATATAAACGGTAGCGAGAGAATGTTAACTCAAGCTGAAATTGATGAGATGTTAAAAGAGGAAGAGAAAAAAATCGATGCTGGAACATCAGAGTTAACAGACCCAACAGGTGGTGGTTTAAGTCTTGGTGAGACAATTTTAGCCTCTGCTGCTGGTGCGATGCTTGGTTCTTGGATTGGTAGTAAACTATTTGGGAACAATAATTACGATTCAAATAGAAGAACAAGTTACTCAAACCAAAGCACTTATGAGAGAAGTAGAAACTACTCTAACTCAAGAAACTCAGGTTTTAATGATATTACAAAAAATAGTAAACCTGGCTCAAGCTCAAAAAGTGGTTATATGAAACCAGCATCAAACTCAAACTCTGTCTCTAATAATGCAAAAAGTTCATCAAGTGCAAAAAGTAGTTCAAGCTCTCTATTTGGAGGTTAATTAGTGGTAGAGTTAATTGATACCAAACCTTTAACAAAAGAGTTTTTAGAATCTATCGGTTTTTACTGGCATACTGACCCTGATAACTCAAACTATGTAAATAATCAAGTCGTTAAAGTCTTTCAAGAGGAGGCTGATAACTACTATGAAGCTACAAATGAGCTTTATGATATGTTTGTTACTGCTGGTGAGTATGTGATAGAGAATGAGCTTTTTCATGAGCTTAATATCCCATTTAATCTAGTTGATGTGATTAAAAAGAGTTGGGAAGAGGATTATCACTGGCACTTATATGGAAGATTTGATTTAGCTGGTGGAATCGATGGAAAACCGATAAAGCTTATAGAGTTTAACGCTGATACTCCAACTGCTCTGCTTGAGACTAGCTTAATTCAATGGGCGATGTTAAAGGCAAATGAGTTAAATGAAGATTATCAATTTAACAATATCTATGAAGCGATTCGTGATAACTTTAAAAGATTAACCGTTTTAAACGATTCTGTTGAGAAGTTTTCAAATCAAGGCTTAAAGATACTTTTCTCTAGCGTCGAGGGCAGTATCGAAGATGAAAATACAGTTAGATATTTGCAAAGTATTGCAAATGAGGCTGGATTTACAACAGAGTTTGCCTATGTTCATGATGTTGGTTTTGATGAGAGAGAGGGAATCTTTTTTAATGAGCAGAAATATGAGTATTGGTTTAAACTGATTCCTTGGGAAGTTTTAGCAATTGATGAGAATGATTTTAATGCAGTTCTAAATAAAATTATCTTAAATCAAAAGGCGATTTTACTAAATCCTGCATACACTCTTATTTTTCAATCAAAAGCTTTTTTAAAGATTCTCTGGGATCTATTTCCAAATCACCCACTTCTGCTTGAATCTAGCTTTGAACCACTAGAGGGTAAAAAATATGTTAAAAAGCCAACTTTTGCAAGAGAGGGTGCAAATGTTGATATTTTTGATGCAGATAATATCCTAATCGCTTCAAATGGTGGCGATTACGATGGCTTTAACAGCGTCTATCAAGAGTTTGTAGAGTTTCCTAAAGATGAAAATGGAAAATATTACCAAGCTGGAGTATTCTTTGCATATGAAGCTTGTGGACTTGGATTTAGAACTGGGGATTTAATCTTAAATAACTACTCTAAATTTGCTGGACATGTGATTAAAAAATAGATAAGCTTCTTTGCTTATCTAAATAGCTTGTAACTCTTCTAGTTAAGAAAAAAGATTCTTTTTCATTATATAATAGCAACTTAGTTTTAGGAGATATTAATGAATGTAAAAATAGAAAATATAGGTTTTATAAAAAAAGCTGATATAGATATTGATGGCTTAGTTGTTATTGCTGGAGAGAATGATAGTGGAAAAAGCACTATTGGAAAATTGCTTTTTTCTATAATAAAGTCTATTGCTAGATATAGAGAGGATTTAGAAGAGGATAAAGAGAAAAATATAAAAAAAATTGTTGAAAATATATATTTCAATATTAGAAGACGAGTAAATTTTCAAGAAAATGGAGAGGTTAGAGAGCTATTTATTCCACCTAAATTTATAAAAGATATAAGTAGTAAAAAAATAGAGGCTATTGAATATAGAAAAGATTATTTAAATAAAATTGATTTAAATATTAATCTTAAAAATAATATAGATGAAAAATTATTAACTTTAGAAGAGTTACTAAAACAAAATGATGATGAAAATGAAGCGATGAAAAGAGCTTTCAAAAAAATATTACATTCTGAATTTGAAAGTGATATTTTAAATAGAGATTCTCAAAATGCTTCGATAGAGATTATAGAGGGTGAAAATAGAATTTTAGATATAAAAATTAATGAAACTAATAATATAAATTTTGATTTGTTAGATGAGTTTTATTTTAATGATAGTTCATTTATCGAGACACCTTTGATATTAAATTTTAATGAAATGATTGGAGAAGCAAAAAGTTATTTTGAAACTAGGGATAAAGAAGAAATACTTTTTTCTTTAGGACTTCCAAATGTAAATTTTCATACAAAAGATATTGATTTGAAATTAAAAGAATCTATCTATGAAGATGACTTTAATGAAAATATAGAGTTATTTGAAACTATTTCAAATATTATAGGAGGGGATATAAAATACTCAAAAGAGGATAGAGATTTTGTATTCTTTAAAAATAAAAAAGAGAAGTATAAAAATATAAATACAGCAAGTGGAATAAAATCTTTTGGAATTTTGCAAATGCTTCTAAAGGGTGGCTTTTTAGATGAGAGAAGTCTGCTTATTATAGATGAGCCTGAAGTGCATCTACACCCTAAATGGCAACTAAACTATGCAGAAATTATTACAACTTTAGTCAAAAATGGAGTTAATATAATAATTACAACTCATAGCCCATATATGCTAGAAGCTTTAGAGATATTTAGCAAAAAAGAAAAGATTAACTCAAATTACTATTTTTCTAAAAAAGTTAATAATGATATAGAGTTTTACGATGTTAAATATAAGCTAGAAGATGTTTATGAGACTCTATCTGAACCTTTTAGTAAGTTAGAAGAGTTATCACTAGATAGTATTTTCAAATGATTAATTTTTTAGAAAATTTATTTAGGGAAGAGGCTCCTTTAGTAGATTTGAATAGTGTAAGTGATGGAATTTGTAGTAATAATGGAAAAAATTATATAGATTTTGATAAATTTAAAGAAAAACTATATGGAGAAAATGATTTTTTTAATGGAGATTATTTCTCTTCAACAGATAGCATTATATTAAATAGAGAAAAAGAACAAATTATTTTTATTGAATTTAAATCGATGAAAGATTTTGAAATACAAGAAGAAATGAAAAATTGGTTTAAATCGAAAAAGAGTTCTGTTTACCTTAAAATGAGCGATTCTATTTTAGGACTCTCCACCTATTTTAATCAAAAACATAATAAAAGTTATGATGACTTTATGGATATTCCAAAAATATTTATCTATGTATATGATACAAATAACAATCCAAGAGTAAATATTCGTAATCATCTAAAAGGAAAATTTGTCAAATATAATTTTTTATATGAAGAAATATTAACTTTAGAAAGTGATAAATTTAAGGAATTTCTAAATAGATATAATCTCTAAAACTCCCTCTCATAATAGATTCCAAAAGAGTTAGATTTATCACTTATCTCACTCTCTAATCCCATATTTTTATCTAACTCATACTCTAAAATTATAGAGTTTTTATCGCTTGTATTTTTATAATTAATTGTTAAATCTTTTGTGATTCTCTTACCCACTTCAAAGCTGACGCTATTGCTATTTTCATCTTGAGAAATATCTATTTTATCGATATCTAAACCAAGCTCTTTTGCTAAATCTTTAGTGATAGCGTTTGAGAGGAAAATAAGAGCTTTTTGTGAATAGTTTGTATTGCCTCCACTAGATTTAGAATCTAACAACTCATAGCTTCTCTTACCAAAGAGTAGAAACGATAAAATATCTTTTTTACTCATATAAGGCTCTGCTTCAAAAGTTATTTTTGGACTCTTTGCTAAACCTTTGATATAGATATAGACTATTTGGTTATTCTCTTCATATCTTAGTTTTAGATTTAAAATCGGGTTTATGTTTTCAGATTTGACAAATGTCACAACACTAGGTTCGATATTAAACTTTTTACCCTCAAAATTGTAATAACCCTTCTCAAGTTTTACCTCACCAATCAAGCTAAGTGATTCGTGAAAGTTTTTCTCTACCTGTATATTTTTATGCAAAATTATTTTGCCATTTTCGTTTACATATACGATTTTATCTCTATTTTTGATTTTAAAATCTATATATAGATTTGGATTTTTTTCACTCTGCTCTTTTTCTGTTTTATCTAAAATAATAATATCTCTATCTCGCTCAATTGAGATTGATTTTGGTGGTGCATAGTAAATATCTGTCTGATTTAATATCGCTTCACCTCCAATAATTCGATAATCTTTTGAGAGATAGATGTCAATATCACTATCTAAAAGGGTTTTTCCATACCCTTTTTTATAGACTGGAAATTTATTACTTTTTACTTTTAGCTCCATATCATCAGCTATATTTGCACTTAGTGATAGAGTTTTATTAAAGTTAAAATTTTTAAGTCTAATGTATGGTTTTTCAAAAATTACTTTTGCATCTTTACTTAAATTAAAATCTTGATTTATTTGGTTAAAACGGTAGAGTTTAAAATCAAATTTATCTATTAAAATCTCATTTTTTGCCTCTTTAGCTCTAGTTTTTAGGTTTAAATTTTTTATATATATATCTTCATATTTTAACTCTTTTGAGATTAGTTTTGCAGTGATATATTTTTTATCTTTTACATTTGCTTTTAATTTTATATCTCCATCAACTTCTAATTTTTTAAATGGATATAGTTTTGAGGCTCTCTCTTGAAGATTTTTGATTGAATCGATATTCAAATCTATAAAAATATTGTTTAGCTCTCCATCTATTTCTGCTTTTATATCTTTTGAGACTATCTTTGCATCGATATTTTCTGTATCTGTTTTTAGATTTAAATCTATTCTCTCATCTTTAAAAAATAGTTTTGCATCTTTTAACTCTATATTTTTATCTAAAACTTTTAATTTAATTTGATTTGATTTAACCTCTTCATCTAAAATTTTTAGAGAGTTAAGTTTTAGTTTTGAATTTAGATATTTTTTTGTTAAATCATAAGAGCCATCTGCATTGAAACTTATAAAATCTATCTCTATCTTTTTACTTATATCTTTTGGATTTAAGTTTGATTTCAGATTGAATTTAAATAGATTCAAATTATCAGATTTTGCACTTAACTTAATAGGTTTTGATAAAAGCTCTAAATCTATCGAGTCTTGAGTCCCTTCTGCTATCAATTTAGTTTTGCTAAATGGTTTTAAATTAAACTCTCTAAATCTTTTAGCTTTGATTATATTTGAGTTTAATTCATATTTTAAATCTATTGTATCCATCTTAAAATTGAGTTTTTTAACTTTAGAATCTATATCTGCAACAGAGCTGGAGATATTTAAATCTAACTTATCACTAGAGAGTTCTCTATTTAAAATATCTAAATTGATTTTTGCAATCGATTTGAGAGTTGCGTTAAACTCTCTGTATATATTTTTGGCTATCAAATCTAAATCGATTTTTGATTTTTTAATATCACCATTTAGCTCTACTTTTAAATCTGTATCTTTAAGCGATATGTTTTTATCGTTTACATATTTGTAAATATACTCATTTTTTATATCAGAGATAGCTACTTTTGAGCTGTACTTTAGTGTCTCATTTATATCATTTAAATTGAGTTTAGAATCTAACTCTAGCTTAGCTTTTGCAATATTTGAATCTATATCTGCTTTAAGAGTATTTTTCAAATCTAATGAAATTAAATCCAATCTATTTGTCACTTTTATATTTTTACTCTCTAACTCTATATCATTTGCAATTAAATTTAAAAATATCTCTGAAGAGCTAATAAGAGAGTTGAAATCTCCCTCTATTTTTGTATCGATTTTTGAATCTTTCAAATCTATCTTTGGAGCTTTTAAATTCTCTAACTTTATCTCTGCTAAATAGCTTAGTGATGATTCTAAGTTGTTTATATCTGCATTTGCATTAGCTTTTAAATCCACTTTTGCATAATCAGAGAGTATCTCTGTCTTTAATTTTGATTTAGTTTTGAGCGATTTTAAATCTACTTTAGAATCTAATATAAAGTTTTTAAGCTCTATCTTTTGAGAGTTATAATCGATTTTTGAATCGATATTTAATTTTGCTAAGAGGTTTGTAAAATCTCCATCAATATCTAAAAAGAGAGGTTTATCTATCGATAGATTTTTATAAATTGGCTCTATTTGAGCTTTTAAATTATATTTTTTATCTATTAAGTTTGAATCTAACTTTAATTTAGCAAAATTGGAATCGATACTACTTTTTAGATTTAATTTTGCTATCTTTCTCTCTATATCAAAATCAAAACTGTCTATATCGATATTTAGGTTTTTTAACTCTATATTTTTATAACTATTCTCTACTGCATTTAATTTAATAGATGCGATAGTTATATATTTAAAGTATGGAATCTCTGTTTGAGTTTTCTCTTTTTCAGGCTCTTTTTTACTATTTTGCAAAGAGGCTATAAAACTCTCTTCTATTTTTAACTTATCGATTTCTATTTTATCGATAGAGATTTTTTTATCAAATAGGGCTAAAAAATCAAAATCTATCTCAAAATCTAAAAAAACTCCATTTTGATAACTAAGATTTTCAATTTTTATATTTTTAAAAATCGAGCCAGAGAGTCTCTTATAGCTTATATTAAAATCATTCAAAGTAGGCTTTAAGACGCTAGAGAGAGTAGAGAGGGAGTTTAGAGCCATAATCAAAGTGGCGATAGATAGAGTAATTGTCAATAGAAAATATTTAAAAAATTTCAAAACGCCTCTCCAATGCTAAAGTGGAAATTAAACCCATCATCAAGTGCTTTTCCAAAATCAAAACGCAACGCTCCAATAGGAGTTAAGTATCTAAAACCAGCCCCTAGAGAGTTATAAGCTTTTGAGCTTAAATCGTAATGTCTACTGTTTAAGATAGTTGTATCGTAAAAGATAGCTAGAGAGATTTTAGGGTAGATTTGATACCTAGCCTCTAGTGAAGAGTCAAAGATAGATTCGCCCCCTAGTGCATTTCCTAAATTATCTCTACTTCCAACATCACGATAGTTATATCCTCTATTTGAAAATGCTCCACCAGCAAAAAAGCGTTTAAATGATGGGACACTAGAGGAGATAAAACCGATTTTTGCTTTACTAGCTAGAGTTAATTTATTAAATGTTTTGATATATCTTAACTCGATTAGAGATTTTAAAAAGTCAAATTCCGATTTAAATATTTTGCTAGATTGCTCTAGATTTAGTGAAATATAGTAACCATTTTTAGCATTTAATTTTGAATCTCTTCTATCTTTTGTACCTTTTAAAAATATAGAGTTTATAAAGTAATCTCCATCTTTGATAAATAGGTTTTTATTATCTGTCTCTATTTTACTGCTCTCTGCTAAGAGTCCAAAATAGCTTTTAAAATCATAAAAATCTCTATTTAAACTCACTCTATTTGAGATTTTTTTCTCATCATACTGCTCAAATTCGCTATTTTCTAGCTTGAATAGATTCTCGAATGTTATCTCTTTAGTTAAAAATTTTGGAATTGTAAACCTATTCTCAAAAGATTGGTTTTTACTTGAGAGTTTTAAATCCACCTCTAACCGTTTTAAATCTCCAAAAAAGTTTTTGTGTGTGAAGTTAGCATTAAGAGTGATTCCACTATCGCTATTGATTCCTAAATAACTCTTAAAGACTCTCTCTTTTGCCTTTTTTAAAAATATATGAATCGGTAAAGAGCTATTTTTTTCTCGATTTACATCGATATTCACCTCTTGAAAAATATTTTTACTATATAGATTCTCATAAGTTCTCTCTATCTTCTCAAGTGAGTATATTTCACCTTTTTTAAACTCTATCTCATCGGTAAAAAACTTCTCTTTTATGTCATCAATTTTCTCTATTGAAATATCTCCAAAGTAGCAAAGCTCTTTTTTATCTAAAGAGATAGCAATATCAACACTATTTTGCTCTAAATCGACATAAGCTTTAGTTGAGAGTTCAAATTTTGCATAACCACTACTTAAGAGTTTTGATTGAATCTCTGCTTTTATAGTTTTAAACTTTTTTGTATCAAACTTATCACCACTTTTTAAATCAATTAGATTCTCTATATCAAAATTGGAATCGATTTTAATATTTTTAATAGTAGCTTGAGAGTTTTTTATAAGTTTAAAAATTAACTTTTTTTTATCTTTTATAACTTCAACTTTTGAGTTATAAAACCCTTTTGATTGCAGATAGTGAAACAGATTTTCTTTAAAATCTTTTATATCTTTGTCAAAAAAAACAGGGTCACTCTGCCAAAATTTGTAAATGGGGGGATACTCTACGGGAAGCACTTTTAAGAGTTTCTCTTTTGAAAAATCACTAAGTGGATTTAAATCGGAATTTGTAAACTCTATCGTTTCATACTTTGCATTTAAAAAGCAAAGAAGAGATAGAAAAAGAAATATATATCTCAAAACTATAACTCTTTTGTCCTCTCAAAAGCACTATTAATAGCTCTCATAAAGCTACCTCTAACACCATCATTCTCAAGTTCAAAACAGCCTCTAGCCGTTGTTCCTGCTGGACTCATTGTACTATCTTTGATAACAGCTGGATGCTCATCTCTTAAAAGCTCTCCAAATCCATCAAAGAGTGATGCTGTTAGGGCTTTTGCTCTGTCTCTACTTAAACCCTCTTTCACAGCTCCATCAATTAGAGCCTCTGCAACAATTGCTAAATAAGCTGGTCCACTTCCAGCTAGAGCCGTTGCAATATCAAGCTCTGTCTCACTATCAACCCAGATAGAGTGACCGATAGAATCAGCGATATTTAGAGCTAACTCTTTTTGCGAAATATCTCCAGTTACTGTTGTGCTAGATTTAAGCACTTTTGCACCAAGGTTTGGCATAAATCTAATATAGTTTTTGGCTTTGATAGATTTTTTTATCTTCTCTATCTTACTTCCAGCTAAAACTGAAATAATAATATTTGCCTCATTTTTGAAATATGGCTCTATACTCTCTAGTGCATATGGTTTGACACATAGAATAATGTTTCTATTTTTACTATTGAAGTTTTCAAATAACTTAGTCTCTATTTTTGGAAAAATATCATGTAAGGTCTTTAGTTTAAACTCATCTCTACCTATCACTTCAATCTCATATGAATCTATCAATCCATTTATCAAAGCTCTAGCCATAGTCCCATTTCCAATTATGCTCAGTTTCATTTAGACTCGCTATTTTTTATATATTTAGATATAGATTCAGAAAGTCCTAAATGTGGGTATCTATTGCTATCAAGAACCAATTGAGCCATATTATTGTTATCAAAATTAAATACAAGTGGTGCTATAAAGTTTACTGTTGAGTTTTCAATAGGAGTAGATACAATCATCACATTTACAATTAAAATATTACTCTTATCAGTAATTTCTAATAGACTCTTTAAATAAGGTGGAATGTCAATTGAGTAATCTCTTAACATAAACGGATTTACTAGGGTAAATGATGGAGTTGCATCATCACTATTTTCTAGTTTCATAAACAAATCATCAATTTTTGTAAGTTTTACTCTTTTTACACTATCAAAACCTAAAATTGGAAACTTAACTTCAAAGACCATTATGTTTTCCTTTAAAAATCTCTTTTACTAAATTTTAACATTAGAATTATAAAAATACAACTATATTACAAAAAATTTTTAGCTCTTAATAACAATTTCTAAGGTAAAATAGCTACTTTATCAAGGGTTAAAGGTATAAAATTGAGAATTTATTATAATATTTTAGTTTTAGTAATATTTTTTTTAGGTTGCTCTAGCAAAAGTGAAATAGAGTATAATAAACCAGCTATATATTGGTATCAAAAAATGATAAACAATATTGCAAATGATGATTTAGATAGAGCTGATGAGTACTTTACATCGCTATTTTCAGAACATCCAAACTCTATATTTTTAAAAGAATCTATGATTGTTTTAGCATTAGCTCATGTAAATAATGAAGAGTATCTATTAGCAAATTTCTACTTAGATGAGTTTATTAAAAAGTATGGAAATAGCAAATCGATAGAGTTTGCAAGATATTTAAAAGTAAAAGCTAGTTTTTTATCATTTAAATATCCATTTAGAAACCAAGAGCTTCTATATGACACATTAAAAGATGCTCAAGCTTTTAAAAAGACATATCCCGATTCAAAATATACTCCTTTTGTAGATACGATGATTGCAAAAGTAGATTTAGCACTTAAGAGCTTTAATAAAGAGATAGCAAAACTCTACAAAAAGATGGATAGAGATGAAGCTAAAGATTACTATTTAGAAAAAATAAAAGAATCAACATTTAAAGATATAAAAGCAGAAAATCCAAGCCTTCCTTGGTATAGACAAATTTTTGAATAAGGAGAGTAAATGCAGTTAAGTGATTACGATGCATTTCCATCTGATTTACCTATTTTAGTAGAAGATGATATATTTTTATACCCATTTATGATAGCCCCTATTTTTGTATCTGATGATAAAAATATAAAAGCGATAAATGATGCGTTAGATAACAATTCATTAATTATTGTGATTCCTTCAAAGGAAGGATACGAGGGTGAGAGAGTTTTTGATAGTATTTATGATATGGGAGTTATTGGCTCTATTATGAGAAAAGTAGCTCTGCCAGATGGTAGAGTAAAAGTCCTATTTCAAGGTTTAGCAAAGGGAAAAATCTCAAAAGAGATTAGCAAAAACCCTCTAAAAGCTACAATTGAGCTAGAAGAGAGTGAGAGTTATGATACTCAAAAGATGGAAGCTAGTATCTCTGTGCTTAAAGATAAAGTTGCAAAACTCTCAAGCGTAACAAATCAGTTTCCACCAGATTTACTTAAGACAATTGATGATTCGCTCGAACCTGCTAGAGTTATCGATTTAGTTGCTAGTACAATCAAGCTAAATAAAGATAGTGCTTATGAGCTATTTTCTGAAAAAAATTTAGATGAGAGACTCTTAAATTTAATAAATAAGATAGTTCAAGAGATAGAGGGTGTTAAGCTTCAAAAAGAGATTAAGACAAAAGTTCATAATAAAATCGAAAAAGCTAACAAAGAGTACTTTTTAAAAGAGCAGTTAAAGCAGATTCAAAAAGAGCTTGGTGGCTCAAATCAACGAGATGAAGAGATTGAGGAGTATTTAGAGAAGTTAGAAAAACTAAAACCCTCATTAGATGAAGATGTATATGAAGAGATAAGCAAACAGATAAATAAACTCGCTAGAATGCACCCAGATAGTGCCGATGCAAATGTAATTCAGAGCTATATTGAAATTGTTTTAGATATTCCATTTGGAAAACTCTCTAAAAAACGATTAGAGATTGATAGTGTTGAGAATCAGCTAGAGAGAGACCACTTCTCACTTAAAAAGCCTAAAGAGAGAATAGTAGAGTATTTTGCTGTAAAAGAGCTTTTAAACCTAAGAGGAAAAGCAAAAGATGATAAGGGAACTATTCTCTGTTTTGCTGGACCTCCTGGTGTTGGAAAGACAAGTTTAGCAAACTCTATTGCAAAAGCTCTAAAGAGAAAACTTGTAAGAATTGCTCTAGGTGGACTAGAAGATGTAAGTGAGCTTAGAGGTCATAGACGAACATATATCGGAGCTATGCCAGGGAGAATCACACAAGGATTAATCGAAGCTAAAGAGATGAATCCAGTTATCGTTTTAGATGAGATTGATAAAGTCTCAAGAAGCTTTAGAGGTGACCCGACTTCTGTACTACTTGAGATATTAGACCCTGAACAGAACTCAAACTTTAGAGACCTCTATTTAAACTTTTCAATCGATTTAAGTAGCTCTATATTTATCGCAACGGCAAATGATGTTGGCTCGATTCCAGCACCTCTTAGAGATAGAATGGAGATAATTTTTGTAAGTAGCTACACACCTAGCGAAAAGTTTCAAATTGCTAAAAAATATCTACTGCCTCAAGAGCTTAAAAAACATGGACTTAAAAACCAAGAGGTCTCTATCTCAAAAGTTGCACTAGAGGAGATTATCAATAAATACACTAGAGAAGCTGGTGTTAGAAACTTAAGACGAAGACTTGCACAGATTCTTAGAAAATCGGCAAAAATACTTCTGAAAAATAGTGAACTTAAAAAAGTATCTATCTCTGTTAAAAACTTAAAAGAGTTTTTAGAAAAGACTATATTTGAGATTGAAGAGGTTGATAAGAAAAATGCAATCGGTGTTGTAAATGGACTCGCTTGGACAAGTGTTGGTGGAGATGTACTTAAAATCGAAGCGATTAAACTTCGTGGAAAGGGTGCAATTCAGTTAACTGGTAGCCTTGGTGATGTTATGAAAGAATCAGCTAGAATTGCATTTAGCGTTGCTAAAGTCTTGATAGATGAGAAAAAATTAAAAATAGATGAGAATCTAATCCCTAAAACTCAAAAAGAGAGAGATGAAAAAATCACTTTAAACCAGAGTGAGATTTATAAAAGATTTGATTTACATATCCATGTACCAGAGGGAGCAACTCCAAAAGATGGACCTAGTGCAGGTATTACAATGCTTACAGCTATCGCTTCAATTTTATCAAAAAGAGAAGTTAGAAGTGATGTTGCAATGACTGGTGAGCTTACACTAACTGGTAAAGTTCTTCCAATTGGAGGATTAAAAGAGAAACTAATAGCTGCTTACAAAGCTAAAGTGAAAAAGATTTTAATCTGTAAAAAGAATTTTGATAGAGATTTAGATGATATTCCTAAAGAGGTTTTAGAAGCACTTGATATTGTAGTTGTTGAGAGTGCGATTGATGTTTTAAATGAAGCTTTAATTTAAGGATAGTAGATGTTAAAAGAGTTAGATTTAGCACCAGAGTTTTCACTACCAAATCAAGATGAAGTGGAGATTTCTCTAAAAGATTTAAAGGGTAAGTGGGTTATTCTCTACTTCTACCCAAAAGATCACACACCAGGGTGTAGCACACAAGCGTGTGATTTTACAAATGAGATAGATTACTTTGATGAACTCGATGCTATTGTTTTAGGCATTAGCCCCGATAGTGCAAAGTCACATAGAAATTTTATTGCAAAAAAAGAGTTAAATATCACTCTTTTAGTCGATAGTGACAAAGAGGTTATGAAAAAATATAGCACTTGGGGAATCAAAAAAAATTATGGACGAGAGTATGAGGGAGTTATTAGAAGTACTTTTATAATTTCACCTGAGGGAAAAATTGCAAAAGCTCTCTATAATGTAAGAGCAAAAGGGCATGTAGAGAGACTTAAAAAAGAGTTTGATAAATTAAAAGGCTAAATCATGAAAAAACTCTCAATTTTATTAGCTTCACTTCTCTATGCTGATACTTATACAGATGGGCTTACATATTTAAATAAAGTTAGAGTTGATACTGGACTAAATCAGTTAGTTCAAAACTCTCTTTTAGACTCTAGTTCACAAGGGCATGGAAACTATCTGATTCAAAATAATATGGCAGGACACTATCAAAATAGCTCTCACCCATACTTTACTGGTGTATCTCCTACTGATAGAGGTTACGCTTCAGGATATAAATATAGTATAAGTGAAAATATATCTTTTGGCTCAGGTAGTTATGTTGCTTCAATAGATAACTTAATGAGTGCAATCTATCATAGATTTGGTTTTTTAAATTTTAATATAGATGAAGTTGGTTTTGCAAAAGAGGAGAGCGAAAATTATTACTATAAAGATGTCTATGTTTACAATATGGGAAATAGTAATTTAAATAGTATCTGCTCAGATGGTGGCGATTTTAGTGGAACTGGAGCATACTTTTATGGTATTTGTGAAGATAGCAGTATAAAAATAGACCCTAAAAGTGTAGATGTATTAAAAGCTTTAAATCCAAATCATGTTATCTATCCAGTTGAGAATCAATTAGATTTTCCTCCTGTATTTTATGAAGAATCACCCGACCCACTTCCCGATTTAGAAGTCTCTGGAAATCCTATATCTATGAAATTTAATGACTATTTTATAAATTCTGTAAATTTAGAAAGTTTTAAACTCTACGATAGTGAAAATGCTCTAATAGAGACAAGACTTTTAGATGAAAATAGTGACCCAAATTCAAAATTTTCTAACTTAGAGTTTGCTCTATTTCCTCTAAAAAGACTTGATTGGAATAAGTATTATAGAGCAGAGTTTAATGGAGCTGTAAATGGTGAAAACTTCTCTAAATCGTGGCAGTTTAAAACAAGAGGTTTAGATTATCCTGTTTTAAGATTAGAGAGTAATAACCAAAGCTTTGGAGTAGAGGCTAATAAGCAGTATGCTGTTAGCGTATCACAAAATTTAATTAATAAGTTTAACTCTTACTCTAGTAGTTTTTTTGGAACTTGTAATGCCTCTTTTATAGATTTTAACACTCTATTGGTAGATAGTTCTAAAAAATGCACTATTACTTTAGATGGAAAAATTGCCTTCTCTATCGACACCTCTTTAGCACTCTCAAACACAGAGGATTTAAGCTCAAATCCTATCAATAATACTCCAGTTGAAAATCTTGAGAATAATGATACAGAACTACCACCAGAGACACCAACTATTGAGAGTTTTACTCTAAATATCTCTAAAGGTTGGAATTTAATCTCTATTCCAGTTGATAATAAAGTTGTAAAAAAAGAGAGTTTTGGAGAAAAAACTGTAATATTTAAATATCAAGAGAGTAGCTGGTCTAATCCAGATGAAGTTGAATCAGGAATTGGTTTTTGGCTATTATCAAATAGTGAAAACTCTTTAAGCTTTGAGGGTGAGAAGTATAGTTTTGATACAGCAAAAATATCAGAAAATTGGCAACTATTAGGTGCTAGTGATGATATAGAGAGCGAAAAATTATCAGATACTCACTACTGGACTTATGATAAAGAGTGGAGCTATAAACCTGAGATAATAAATCAAGGTCAAGGATTTTGGATAATTAAAAGATAGACTATTTTATAATAGGATTGATTTATACAATTACTAACTAGGTTGATATTATGAGTAAAACACTGTTTTGGAATGATAGTTACAATGTTGGAAATATAGATATAGACAATCAACATAGAGAACTCTTCTCTATTGCAAATGAAGTTTTGTCTAATAAAATTGAAAATTTACATAATAAAAAAGCGAAAATAAGAGAGATTCTCCATAAATTATTTAAATATATGTCGACACACTTTTCACAAGAGGAGGAGCTTATGCAAAGCATAGGCTATCCCGATTATGAAAAACATAAAAAATTTCATCAAAGAATTATAGATGAGATGAATGATATTATTAAAAATGTAAAAGATATAAATGAGTTAGAGAATCACCTATATCTTTTAATGGACGATTGGCTCTTAAATCATATTTTAACTTATGATAAAAAGATTGGAGAGTTTTTAAACTCTAACGATTCTCCAAAAAAAGATTCAAGTGATGAAGAGATAGTTATCGATATGGATTAATCTTTAAAAGCCTCCCGATAGATTCATAGAGAAGATAGGCAGTAGCATAGCTGTAATGATAAATCCAATCACACCACCAACAAATAGCATAATAAAAGGCTCAATTAGAGATAGTAAAACATTTATCTTCTCTTTATTCTGCTCAAAATAGAGAGTTGATAAATTTTCAAGTACATTTGCAACTTCACTTGTCTCCTCTCCTAGAGCAACAGCTTGAATAAAAGCTTTGTCGATAGTTTTTGAATCTTTAGCTAGAGCATTTGATAGTTTTGTTCCCTCAACCACTTTTGTAGCAGCATCAATAAATTTTCCCTTAAGTAGAGAGTTATTTATAATTTCACTTGAGAGCTTTATCGCTTTAATAAATGGAACTCCCGATTTTAAAAGAGTTGCTGTGATATAAGAGAATCTACCAAGTTCACTACTTTTAGCAATTTTTCCAAAGAGAGGAATCTTTAAAACTACTGTATCAACACCTAACTTAAAGCCTTTGCTAAACTTTATCATCACTTGGAAAATAGTAGATACAGCCAAAACAATCCCAACCATTACAACCCAATAACTTGAGAAAAACTCACCCATTGATATTACAAATTTTGTAATATCTGGAAGCTCTTGGTCTAGTGAATCGAAAATTGATGTAATTTTTGGAACAACCACAGTTAACATAAATGAGATCATCAAGACAGAGACCACCATAATAAAAGATGGATAGATAAATGCTTGAGAGACTTGGCGATTTATTGCATCTTGCTCTTTTAAATATCTCGATAATTCAAGCAAAATTTTATCTAAAAGCCCACCATCTTCACTAACTTTAATAGATTGTTTGTAAAAATCGGGAAGTGCTAAAATCTTTTGATTCTCTAATGCTTGATAAAAACTCTTACCCTCTTCAAGATTTGTCTCAATTGAGTTTAGAAAATATAGCAGTTTTTTATTATCTTCGTAGAGTGTTTTTGAGAGTTTTATCGCATTTATGAGTGCAACACCCGATTTTATATAGATTGCTAAATTATTTGAGAAGTTAGCTAACTCTGTATTTGAAATTTTGCTCTGTCTTAAAAACTCAAGCTTTACAAAAAAGCTCTCTTTAGATTCGCTAATCTTCTGTGCTAAAATATTTTTAGATTTGAGTTTAAGTTTTATATCTTCGAGTGAAGTCGCTTCTAATTTTCCAGATACAGTTTTACCCGTTTTTTTATCTAATCCTCTATATTTATAAACCATTATGAATCTTTTAATCCGACTCTAATAATCTCTTCAAGCGAGGTAACTTCATTTAAAAGAAGCCTTTTTAACTTATCAGATAGAAACTCCATGCCCTTCTCTTGCATCAATTTTTTTATTTGATAATCATTACTTGTGTCTTTCATGAGTGCTTTTACATCATCATCAATAATAAAAAGCTCACCTACTGGAATCCTTCCAGCGTAACCTGTGAAATTACATTTTTTACAGCCAGTTGATTTATAGATTTTTGCATTTAGAGGCAAGTCAAACTCTGTTGCGTAATTCTCACCTACAAAATCCTCCTCTTTGCACTCTGGGCAGAGTTTTCTAACAAGTCTTTGAGCTAAAACACCCAATAAACTAGAGCCAATTAGAAAGCTATCAACCCCCATATCAACTAATCTAGTGATAGAGCTAGTGGCATTATTTGTATGTAGAGTTGAGAGCATTAAATGCCCAGTTAGTGCAGCTTGGATAGCAATCTCTGCTGTCTCTTTATCTCTAATCTCCCCAACCATTACAACATCGGGATCCTGTCTTAAAATACTTCTAAGAGCTGAGGCAAAAGTTAATCCAACCTTTGTATTTGCTTGGACTTGATTTATATTATCAGCGTTGTACTCAACTGGGTCTTCAACTGTAATAATATTTTTATTTGGAGTTGCAACCTCTTGCAAAAAGGCGTGAAGTGTTGTAGATTTACCACTACCTGTTGGACCAGTTACTAAAAGCATTCCATGAGAGTGTTTTAGTAAAGCCCTAAACTCCTCTATCATTTTAGAATCAAATCCAATATCATCTAAGTGTGGAATCTCTTCACTCTGCATTAAGATTCTCATAACAACTCTCTCACCATAATATGTTGGTAAGATAGAGACCCTGATGTCTAAATTTTTTCCAGCTATTTTTACCTGTGTTCTACCATCTTGTGGGATTCTCTTCTCTGCAATATCAAGATTTGAGACAACTTTTATTCTTGAGATAATTAAGTTAATTATTTTTTTATCTAAATCGACATGCTTTATCAAAACACCATCAATTCTATATCTAACCTCTCCTCTTGATTCAAATGTCTCTATGTGAATATCACTAGCTTTTCTCTTAATTGCTTGATAAAAGAGAGAGTTTACAAATTTAATAATAGGTGCTGACTCTTCACTTGTTAAAATATCTTGAGATGTCTGCAGAAACTCAACTAGAGAGAAATCCTCATCGATAGCCTCATCACTAGCATCGGTTGTAACTTGGCTTAAGTCATTATCTGTCTTTATCTCCAAAAATCGATGATAGAGTCTATCAAAAGAGTCTTTATCAACTAAAATAAGAGGAAAATCTAAATCTAATTTAGATAGATAACCTAGTGAATCTTTTAGCTTTGAATCCTCTAGTGCTATATAGATAGTATCATCTATATTTGTAAAGAGAACACTATATTTAACAGCTAAATCTATATCAATATCTTCTATTACTTCAGGATATAGATCAACATCGTATAGTTTAGGAATATCTATCATTAATAATCATCCTCATAATCTGGTCTTAAAAAGTCTAAACTCTTATTACCTGTAGCTCCTACTTTACTGTTTTCAGTATCTAGTTTTTTACTCTGATTCTCATCATCGATTCCTAAAACTTTTAGTACATTTTTTGCATATGTACTCTCGATTTGATTTAATTTTGTTAACTTCTTTTTAAAGTCTGTCAAATCTGAGCTAGAATCTATAATATATGGTCTTAAAATAATTACTAAATTAATCTTATCTATATTTTTTCTCTTATGAGTAAATAGTAAATCTCCTAAAACTGGAATTTCTCCTAAAAATGGAACTTTTGATGTTGCACCTTGAATACTATCTCTTATCAATCCACCTAAAATTACACTCTCACCATTTTTTACAATAGCTTTAGTTTTAACCTCTCTTTTGGTTGTTCCATCTTGGTTTGAACCTGGGATTACATCTTCTAGTTTTGTTGTTACCTCTAATAGAACTTTTTGGTCATTTGACAATCTAGGTTTTATTTTAAGTGTTAGACCAATATCTTCAACTTTAGTTGTATTTTGTGTAGTTGTACCTACTACGCTTCCTGTTTGAACTCTTCTAGTCTCACCTACATAGATGCTAGATTCTTGATTATTTATACAAAGCAGTGATGGCTCTGAGAGTTTATTTGTTGCACCAGCTGAATCCAGAAGTGAGAGAGAGACTGCTAAACCAAAATCTGGAGCTGCTACATAACTCTCTGTCATTGGTTGACTCTCATAAGTTGTTGTAGTCTCACCTGTATCAGAATTTGTAACTTTTACCTCTGTTGTTTTATAAGTTGTTTTATTTTTTGTCTTTAAAATATCGTTTACATCAAATCCTGGTATATTAGCCGCTGCTGAAATAGCTGCACCAGCAATATCACTACCATCGCCTAATAGTGTTGAGAGGCTAAAGAGATTATTTCCTGACATAAACGGAGCTGTTAAGATTCCATATTTAAAACCAAACTCCTCTAATTTGTTATTACTAATCTCTATAATTTTAGCCTGTACATAGACTTGTTGTCTCTCAACATCTAAACTATCTATTAAAACTTGAAGCTCTTTTATATCATCTGGTGAACCCATCAAAACAATAGCATTTAAGCTATCATCAGATGTAATTGTAGGTCTGAGTTCTCCAGCTTTATAGACTCTTTTTGAAATTACAGCATTTACAACTTTTACAACATCTTTTGTCTCTGCATTTTTAAGAGGAATCAATTTTACTTGAGGGGCTGTCTCTTCATCATCTTTATCAAACTCATCTATATATACTTTTAATTTATTAATATTTTTTTTCGTTGCTATTAAAATAATGCTATTTGTGGCATCGTTTTTTAAAACATCAACTTTATCTTCGTCAATTTTTTGATTTAGTGTAGCTTTAGCAATTTTGACAATCTCTGGCACTAACGCTTTAGCTTTAGCATATTTTAAAGGGATAAACTCAACACTTTTTCTATTTTTTGCATCTATATTTCTTAAAATTCTTTTAATTGTTTTTATATTCTCTGGATACTCTGAAATTATGATAGAGTTTATCTCTTTACTTGTTACAAGTTTTGCATTTTTGCTAAGCATATGTCTAATTTTACTAGCTGCAATATCTATATTTTCATTATTTAATTTGATAATCTCTGTTACCATCTGTGTAATATTTGCATTTAGATTAACTGGTAGATTCTCTCTTACAGCATCACTTGCTCTAATCACATTTAAAAATCCAGCACTATTCTCTACAATTGTGTAACCTTTAGTTTGTAGAATCTGCTGAAGCAGGATATAGAGTCTCTCTTTCTCTATCGGTTTTACAGAGATAAAATTTATTTTTCCTCTAATATTTTGAGTTAATAAGATATTTTTATCTGTAATCTTTGCTACGGTTTTAATAAAATCTTCGATTTCTAAATCTTTAAAATTTATATCGATTTTGTCTGAAGCCATCAGCGTGGCACTCAGTAGCAGACAAAATAGTAGTTTAGTTAATTTCATACTCTAGGTCCTTTTGCTCGTTATCTCTAATTATTGTTATTTTTATTCCATCTAGTTTATCGATTTTTTTATAAATCTCAAATGCGTCAGCGTAGCTTTTTAATCTTTTATTATTTACAGATATGATTAAATCACCAGCTTTCAATCCCATTTTACCAAAGATAGATTTATAATCTATATATCTAATTTTAAAACCCTCAATTTCGCCATTTTTTCTAACCTCTTTTATAGAGATATGTTTCCAAATCTCATCGAAGTTTCTTGAGAAGTTTCTCACTATATTTTTATCAACACTAAAACTACTCTCTGCATTAGATTTTATCTCTTTATACTCAGGAAGCTTTTTACTGTTTAGTGTCAACTCATAGTTTTTACCACTTCTTGTAAAGATTGCTTTATCTCTCTCTATTAAAATGAGTAGATAGCCTTTGTATTCTGAATTTAAATCTACAAACTCTATCTTTTTCTTATCTTCAATTGTTATGAAGTTTTTATCTTTTGATAGATAGATTCCTTTGAGTTTTATATCTGTCAATTTATAGACTTTTCCAGTTACTTTCGGTGTTTGGACTTTTGGAGGTTTGTAGTATTTTATATCAAAACTCTTAGAGAATTTGAATCTATTATAAAAGTTATTCTGCTCAATACTACTTAGGGAGTTTGATGTTTTTTCTAAATATGGTAAAAGTGCTAAATATCCAAATTTTACAATTAAAAATGGAATTGCAATTATAACTAGATATTTTGTAATGCTTTTTATTAACTCTTGATTAATATCTATATTCATAAATAAATTTATCCTCAACTTTTTTAAATTTTCCCATAAAACTTCTATTCTTTTTTATCTTTTCACTAGGAGTTAACTCTATCTGAATCAATCTATCTTTTATATCAATAGAGCCACTAGCTTCGCCAAAATCTCCATCAAATAAGAGTAGAACTTTAAAGGGATAAAAGATAGAGTAAAGAGCTGTTATGCTATCTATCTTTCTAGGAAACATATTTTTAAAATCATTTGATATAAAAGTATCACTAATCGATAGATAGTTTACAAATATGAGTGGATAGGCAGATATTTTTTCAATATTTCCAAAAGCCAACTTATCATAAGAGACTTCAGCATTTTTCACGCTTAGAGATATTAAATTATCACTATGTGATTCATTTGAGATAACCACTTTCTCTTTAGCTAAAAACTTCTCAAGCGTAAAGAATAGATTCTCTTTAGGCATTAAAAATATGAGAGATAGGTAAGCTGTTAAAGATATAATTAAAAACTTTTTCAAATTGACACCTCTAGCTCTAAAGATGAGTTAAAATCATCATCTTTTTTTATAAATAGTGAGTATATCTGTAAACTTGAGTTTAAAATCTTATTTGATAAATTATCTAAATCAGCTGGGTTTAATTGAGCATACTCTAGTTTTAATCTATTTTGCTTTTTTGATTCTCTTTGGAAGCCTCTCATTCTCTTAAGCTCATTTAAAACTCTACTATTGCTTTTACTTGAGTATTTCTGTTTTAATATATTAAGCTCAATCGCTTGAGAGTTGAGAGTTTTGTAGTTAAAGTTTGCAATTTTAAGCTCATCTGCTTTTTGGCTCTTAACAAATAGAACAAGCATAATTAAAAGCGTCAGAGTTGCAAGGGTTGCTAAAATAGTGTTTTTATTCATATATTAATCTCTGTTTTTAAAATATTATCATTAACTTTCATTTTAGTTATTTTTAGTTTTTTTATTAAATAGTTTTTAATAGTTTCAGCTCGATTTGCTCTTGAGAGTTTGATAGATAACTCTAACTTATTTGACTTTAAATTAAACTCAATCAAGTGTTCATTAGCTAAAAGTGGCATTTTATCAATATATGCTATTTTCTCTCTTAAGCTTGTCTGTTTTTTATCGATAGATAAAAATTTAGATTTAATACTCTTAAGCTCAAAACTAGTCGATGGCAAGTTATATTTACTGTATAGATTCTCTTGCTTAGTTAGATATTTTTTAATCTCTTGTTTATAGATAAAAAGCTCTATCGAAAAAGCTATCAAAGTCAGAGTTAAAATAGTAATAATACTATATAGGGTTTTGTTATCTATAAAGCTATCTTTTAACTCAAAGCTTGAAATTCTGTTTTTTGATAGTTTAACTATCTCTAAAATATTTTGAATGTTATCTGATTCTTTTATATATTTTGTAGGTATTTTTTGAACTATCTCATCAATTTTAACAATTGAGTCTATCTCATCTAGCTTTATAGCCTTTTCCATATCAAAAAACTCACTCTGTGAGAAGTAGAAAAAGTCTACAAACTCTAAATCTATATTTAGATTCTCTAACGATTCTTTAATTAAGTTAAAATCATACGCAATAAATAGAAATAGATTCTCTTTAGTTTTAAAGACTCTATATTTATACTCTCCATCTGGGAGAATCCCATCAAAAATTGATGGAGCTAGTTTTAGTGCTTGTTTTTCCGATTTTATTGGAAGCTCTTCTGTTTTGCTCCAATAAAAAAATGGTGATAGAATTAAGTCACATCTATCTATATCATTTTTTTTATAAATTCGATTCTCATCTACAAAGATGAGGTTTTTATAGGACTTCTTCAATTTTAATTACCTTCTTTGACCCGATATCATATAAAAATTTAAGTTTGCCCTCAATGCTATCAAAAATATAATCAATTTTACATAAAACTAAGAAGTTGCTACCCTTTTTGTAATACTGAATGTTATATTTTTTTGCAATTTCCAAATCAATTGCCCCTTGCATATCCTCATCACTCATAACATAATCACTATCCTCTATCACAATGGAGAAAAACTCATCTAAATTATCATGTAGAAAATTTACATAAAGTGGAGGCATAGAGATTTGACTATTTTTATTTTTTGGGTCAACTGGTGGAAGAGCTTTGAAATATATAATCTCACTCCAAGGGATATTATATATATTAAAATCATTTGTAATTTTTACATAGTGTTTTAAAATTTCTCTAAAGTGTTTTAAATCATAAATTACGCCATTTTCAAAATCTTTATCATATTGGACTATTTCGCTATCAAATCCACCTTTTGATATATCATTCTCATCTAAAGTATCATAGATAAGTTCATAAAAGAAAAAACTATCTAAAACTTCATATTTACTAAAGATAAAATCAAAAACTTCTATATATTTAAGTGATGTTTCTTCATCTTTAAAGGCGTAGTTTATATCTATTTTGTTTGAGATTGGCTCTATATCTATCAACAATCTTACATTTTTACTCTCAATTGGAAAACTACTAAAGAGCATATCGAGCATTAAAGCATCTTCAACAAACTCTAAATTTTTATTTAAAACACTCTTTACAGATCTAAAGAGGGCATTTGATTGATTTATATTTTTAATAGTTTTTATCGGCTCTAGCGACTCTTTGGAAATCTCAAGAGACTTTGCTATGAGAGCTGTTATGATTAAAATCATACCTAGGGTTATAAATAGTGCAATTGCTTTTCTCAAATTTGAGCTCTTTTATTTTAGTTTTTGAGTCTTGATTCTAATTAAAAAAAAATTAACTATCTATTAAAGTTTTAAAGAGAGTTTTTAAGGTTTTTGAGCTACAATCAAAAAAGTTTTTTTAAGCTAAACTAAAGGAAAATTAGATTTTGGAAATTATAAATAAGTTAGATTTAGAAAATTTTATAGAGAATTTTAAAAGTTTTTTCGCTAGAGACAAAGAACTCTACCTACAAGGAGATTTGAAATATCACTTAAAATATATAGATGAGCTATCAAAGTTTGAGTTTGATGCACCCTCTGAGGTGAAAGATTTAGATACACAAATTGTACATTTAAAAAAGTTTGGTGTTTTAAAACCATATGAGATTTTTGAGTTTTTAAAAATTGTTAGATATTTTGTATATTTGAAAAATAGAGGTTTTAAGAGTGAGCTTTTAACTACATATTTAGAAAAAATAGTAGTTCCAGAGGCGATTAAAGATATAGATAAGTTTTTTGATAAAAAAGGGGCTTTAAAAGAGGATATCGATGAGGAGCTATATAGCGTAGTTGTTGCGATAAAAAATATAAAAGCTCAAATAAAGGAGAGTTTTTTAAGACTTGTAAATACTCAAAAACTCTCAAACTATCTAGTTGATAGACAGGTGCATTATGTAAATGATGAAGAGGCTCTCTTAGTTAGAGGAGGTTTTAACCATGTTTTAAAAGCTAGTGTAATCGCTAGAAGCTCTGGAGGATTTTTTTATGTAACACCTGAATCGATTCAGAATCTAAAGAGTAAAGAGGCTGAACTACTCTCTAAAAAAGATAAAATAATATATGAAATTTGTAAGGATATATCATCGAAACTACTTAAAAACATATCGTTTTTAACATTTATAAATAAAGAATTTGACCGATTTGATTCATATCAAGCTAGGCTATTTTTCGCAAAAGCTAGGAATTTAGAGTTTATTGTTCCATCAAAAGATAGAGAGATTATCTTAAAAGATTTTTGCCACCCTGCCCTATCGCACCCAAAACCGACAGATATAGAGTTTGATAAATCTATACTAATGGTAACAGGGGTTAATGCTGGTGGTAAAACTATGCTTTTAAAATCTATCTTATCAAGTGTATTTTTAGCAAAATATTTGATTCCTATGAGAATCAACTCAAATAAATCAAAAATTGCACACTTTAAAGAGATTACAGCAATTATTGATGACCCTCAAAATGTGAAAAATGATATTTCAACTTTTGCAGGTAGAATGCTTGAGTTTTCTAAACTCTTTGGAAAATCTAACACTATTGTTGGAGTTGATGAGATTGAGCTAGGAACTGATGCAGATGAGGCAGCTAGTCTATTTAAGGTGATATTAGAGGATTTAATAAAAAAAGATATTAAACTAATTATCACAACTCACCACAAACGATTAGCCTCTTTTATGGCTGGAAATGAGAAAGTAAATCTCTTAGCAGCACTTTATGATGAGCGAAAACAAGAGCCGACATTTGACTTTTTAGCTGGAACTATTGGAAAGAGTTACGCTTTTGAGACAGCTGTTAGGTATAAGATTCCATCTACTGTTGTATCTAGGGCTAAAGAGGTTTATGGAGAGGATAAAGAGAAGTTAAATGAGTTAATTGAGCGAAGTGTAAAGCTAGAGCTTGAACTTAGAGAAAAGTCTAAAAATTTAGATTTTGAAGTTGAAAAAGCTAAAAGCATTCGAGAGAATTTAGAGTTTAAGAGAGAGGAGCTTTTTGAGCAGTCATTAGAGCTTAAATCAAAACTTCAAAGAGAGTATGATGATGCAATAAATGAGGCTAAAAGAGCGATTAAAGCAAAAGATAATAAAGATTCACATAGATACTTAAATAATGCAAATAAGATACTAAATCGAATAAAAATAGAAAAACAAGAGGTTAAAAGAGAGTTTTCTGTTGGAGATATTGTAAAATATAGAAAATCAAAAGGGACAATTATCTCTTTAAAATCTAAAGAGGCATTAATTGAATCTGATGGTTTTAAGCTTAGAGTTCCGATAGCTGAACTTAAGCACTCTCAAATAGTTAAAACAAAGCGAAAATCAAAAATAAATATAGAAAAACCGAAAAAACTATCAGTATCACTCGATTTACACGGGCTTCGCTCTGAAGAGGCGATAGAGAGAGCTGATAAGTTTTTATCTGATTCACTTCTAAGTGGTTTTGATGAGGTTTTAATATATCATGGGATTGGAACTGGAAAGTTAGCTTATGGAATACGAGAGTTTCTAAAAACACACCCAAGTGTTATAGATTTTAGCGATGCACCGGCTAATATGGGTGGGTTTGGTGCAACAGTTGTTAAATTATAGGAGATTTCATGGGAGCTAGAAATAATAAAAAAGTTTTAATGGGCGTTTTGATTCTTTTAGTATCTTTTTTGATTATTGTATCAACTTATCTAACAACAATGCTCGTTAGCTCAGACGAATCTGGTGCAAGTAGCGTCAAGTATGAGAGAAGTGTTTCAAGTAGTTCATCAAGTTCTGTATCCTCGGCTAATAGTAGCTCAACACTACTATCAGATAAGGGTATAAAAGATTTTATGATGATAATTTTAGTTGTCCTCTTTTTTGTGGGACTATTTTTAATAATATCAGGATAGGAAGTAGTTATGAAAAAAATTTATTTAATCGCTTTAGTTATGAGTTTTGTCTTTATTGGATGTACTCAAGAATCACAAAACAAGATAGGAAGAGCTATACAGAACTTTACAGGCTCAAATGGTGTTTTAGATGTCTACTCAGGTGGAAAAATTATGGCTAGATTTATAAAAATAGACAAAGTCTCAACAGCATATGGAACAGATGATAGTAAAGCTAGAGCTTATAGATATGGTTATGGTTATTTTGATGCAAATCAAAACTATCAATTAGATGATGGAGAGAAAAAGACATATTTTGAGTTAAGCGACTACTCTACAAACTATCTTTTTTATGAGAATCCTAAAAAATGAGAATAGTTTTTTCTCTTCTCATTTTTATTAAATCTATTTTAGCTTTTGATTCATACTATTATAGTTTTGGTAAAAAAGTAGAAATTTCTCTAAAAGAGAGTAGAGATTCTAAAAATCTGAAATTTAGAGATAGAGAAAAGTATATAACAGAGTATATTCTACTAAAACCCAAAAATAAAAAAGCATTAAATGAGATTTTAAATTTAAAAGAGTTAACTTTTGATGATAGAGTTGGAGATATTTATAGATTTAGAGCAGAAGATTCTAAAAAAGCTATCGATATATCAAATAGACTCTATGAACAAAACTTAACACTATTTTCAAACCCCGATTTTATAACAGAGTTTCAAACAAAATCGATTACAGACCCACTATTTTTAACAAATTCATGGCATTTAGAGCCAGTAAATCAAAAAGATGCTTATCACTTATCAAAAGGTGAAGGGGTTAAAGTAGCTGTCTATGATACAGGTGTTGAGATTGAGCATCCCGATTTAAAAGATAACTATCTCTATGGATTTAATTTTGATGATATAGATTACAATACAGAGCCAAAAACTAGAACAGGCATAAAACCTGATTATCATGGAACAGCAGTCTCGAGTATATTATTAGCAAGTGAAAATGGTGAGGGGTTAGTTGGAGTAGCACCTAAAGCAAATTTAGTTGTAATAAAAAACAAATATGCAAGAGATTATCTAATTATAAAAGCATTTGCATATGCACTAGAGGAGAGTGTAGATATTGTAAATTGTAGCTGGGGAACTTATGATGTGAGTGAATCAGTTGCAGAGGCGATAGATGATTTTGTATTAAATGCTAGAGATAAAAAGGGTGGATTTGTCGTTTTTGCTGTTGGAAATGCTGGAGCTGATGAGAGTGTTTGGGGTAGAGACGAATCGACGCTAGAGAGCGTAATTGCTGTCGGCTCTGTCAATAGAGATTCTAAACGCTCAGCTTTTAGCAATTATGGCGAAGCTATTGATTTAGTCGCCTCTGGTGGTGAGTTTGATAGTTCAGACTACTCGACAATGCAAGGGGTTAGTAGTGCAGACTTACTAGGTGATGATGGATTAAACTCTAACGATTATGTTTTAGATAGTGAATCGATGATTATAGGTACAAGCTTTTCAGCACCAATAGTATCGGGAGTGATAGCTAATATTTTATCGGTAAATAACTCTTTAACAAAAGATGAGGTTACTGATATTCTCTATGGCACTGCTCAAAAGGTTGGAGATGAAGCTTACTCTCAAAAAGGCTCATATACTCACAATAGATATTACGGATATGGTTTAATCGATTCAAAAGGGGCTATCGAGAGAAGTTATGATATGCCATATAGATTAGATTTAAATATTGGTTGGAATTTCGTAGCCAATATATCAAATTACGCTATTTATGATTTAAAAAATATTTTTGCTTATAGAGATGATTGGGTAGAGAATCCAGAGTTTTTAAGAGCTCAAGAGGGGTTTTGGATACGCAGTGATAAGGAGCAATCTCTAAATTTTAAAAATACATCTCTTTTAAAAGATTTTGATATAGATTCAAAATGGAAAATATTTGGAGCTGTGAAAAATTTAAGATTGGATAAGAGTAAGTATATAACCACTATCTATAGAGATGGAGAGTATTTAATCGATGCAGATATAATTTACAAAGGAGAGGCGTTTTGGGCGAAATTAAGAGTGAAATAGAGCTTTTTGAGAAATTACTAAAATTCAAATCAATTACACCTGATGATGACGGGGCATTAGATTTTATTAGAGATTTTTTGAGTGATTTTGAGGCTATTAGAATCGATTTAAATGGAGTTAAAAATCTATTTTTATATAAAAAATTTAGTAAAGGTGAGCATCTCTGTTTTGCTGGACATATAGATGTTGTTCCAGCTGGAGAGGGTTGGGATAGTGACCCTTTTGAACCAACTTATAAAGATGGAAATATCTACGCAAGAGGCACTCAAGATATGAAAAGTGGCTTAGCTAGTTTCTTATGGGTGATTAAAAATACTCAAAAATTCAATGGTACTTTATCTATCTTGATTACAAGTGATGAAGAGGGCGACGCTTACTATGGAACTGTAAAAGTGCTTGAGCATTTAGAAAAACTAGATTTTATGCCTGATTTTGCGATTGTAGCTGAACCTACTTGTGAAGATATTTTTGGAGATGCAATAAAAGTTGGTCGGAGAGGTTCTATAAATGGATTTCTTACACTAAAAGGAAAACAAGGACACGCTGCCTACCCTGAAAAAGCTATAAATCCCGTTCACCAAATAGCTAAAGTATTGCCAAATATTGCTGGAATAGATTTAGACTCTGGTGATGAGTTTTTCTCTCCTAGCCAATTTGTAATTACAGATATTCGCTCAGGCATGGAGGTGACCAATGTCACACCAAATGATTTAAAAATGATGTTTAATGTTAGAAACTCAACTAAAACAACTCAAAAAGAGATAGAGGCTTTTATTGCTAAAAACTTTGAGGGTTTAGATTATGAGCTTAAATTAACACAAGGCTCATATCCATTTGTGACAAATAAAGAATCAAAAATCGTAAAGAGTATGCAAAAGAGTATAAAAAAAGAGTTAAATATCGATACAAAACTCTCAACAGCAGGTGGAACTAGCGATGCTAGATTTTTTGGAGCATTTGGAGTTGATGTTGTAGAATTTGGTGTTATAAATGATACGATTCATGCAATTAATGAGCGAACAAGTATCAAAGAGGTAGAGGGTTTAACAAAAATTTTTAAAGATATAATTGATAATTTTTAAGGGCTAAATTTGATAATAAAGTGTGACCATTGCCATTTGGAGTATGATAAAAAATTAATGATAGTTGATAACTCATTTACTGAGCAGAAAAATTTCTGCTGTAAAGGGTGTCAAGGAGTCTATCGTCTTTTAAAAGATGAGGGGCTTGATAACTTTTATGATAAAGCAAGAGATAAATCCCTTGCACCTCCACTTGAGCAGAATCTAAATACATCAAAGTTTGATTTGCCATCATTTGAGCAGAAGTATGTCAAAGATGTGGATAACTTAAAAGAGGTCTCTCTAATAATAGAGGGGATTCACTGTAGTGCTTGTATTTGGTTAAATGAGAAGATAATCAAAAGGGCAGAGGGTGTTATAAAAGCTGATATAAACTACACTACAAATAAGGCAAAAATCCTATTTAATTCAAAAGAGATAAAACTATCACAAATAGTTGATAAGATTCACTCAATCGGTTATAGTGCTACTGCCTATGACCCAAGCTCTCAAGAGATAAAAGCGAATGCTCTTCGTAAAGATTTTTATATAAAGATGGCTTTTGCAATTTTTGCTTCGATGAATATAATGTGGATTGCGATTGCAAAGTATGCAGGTTACTTTAGTGGAATGGATATAGAGATTAAAAATATTTTAAATATTGCAGAGTTTGTTCTAGCCACTCCAACACTCTTTTTTAGTGGATTTGTATTTTTCAAAGGTGCATATTTTGGTTTAAAAAATCGCTTTATAAATATGGATTTATTAGTCAGCACTGGTGCAACTCTCACCTATCTATACTCTATCTATGCGATGATTACTCTAACAGCAGATACCTACTTTGATTCCGTTACAATGATTATAACTTTTGTTTTAGTTGGAAAATTTTTGGAAGTTTTAAGTAAAAAAAGAGCCGTAGATGTGCTTGATAAGATAAATGCACAGATTCCAAATGAGCTTATAGTTATAAGGGATAGTAAAAAATTAAACTTAAATCCAAACGAGGTAAAAGTTGGAGATTTAATTGAGATTGTAGCTGGAGATAAAGCTATTATTGACGGTGAAATTATCAAAGGTGAGGCAAATTTTGATGAATCTTCTCTAACTGGAGAGGCTGAACCTATCTATAAAAGTGAGAGTGACAAAATTTTAAGTGGCTCTATCTTATTAGATGGAAAGATAACTTACAGAGCTATAAAAGATTTTTCAAACTCTACCCTCTCTACAATTATAAATTTACTTGAAGATGCACTTAGTAAAAAACCAAATATTGAGCTTTTGGCAAATAATTTATCAAAATACTTCTCTATTGCGATTCTATTTATCTCTAGTATAACTTTTATCTTTTGGTACTTCTATTTAGGTGCTAGTTTTGAGAAGAGTTTTATTGTCACAATCTCTACTATCGTTATCGCCTGTCCTTGTGCTTTAGCTCTAGCTACGCCAGTCTCTTCGCTTATTGGACTCTCTCTAGCTAGTAGGCAGAAAATTCTCTTTAAAGAGGCAAAACAGATAGAGACTATCGCTAAGGCTAATATTTTAGCCCTTGATAAGACAGGAACTCTCACAGAGGGCAGACCTGAAGTTGTGAATTATGAGAAATTTAATATGTATAATGTTGATATTCTCTACTCACTTACGATAGCATCAAAACACCCAATTAGTAAATCTATTGCTAAATTTTTATCTAAAGAACACGGAGCTAAAGAGATAGTTTTAGATTCTATAAAGAGCATAAAAGCCAAAGGGGTTCGAGCTAGATATAAAGAGTTTGAACTTTTAGGTGGTAGTTTAGACTTTATGATTGAGAGAGGTGTTAAGATAAAGAGAGAGATAAAATCTGATAAATCACTATTTCTATTTGCTGTAAACAAAAGATTGATTTGCTACTTTGAGTTAGAGGATAAGTTAAAAGCAAATGCTAAAGAGGTTGTAAATAAGTTAAAAGCAAAAAATATCGATATTGTAATGCTAACTGGTGATAGAGAAGAGGTCGCTTCTAAAGTGGCTAAAGAGCTTGATATTAAATATATATCAAAACTTCTACCCGAGGATAAAGCTAAAGAGATAGAGAAGTATCAAGATGATGGAAAAGTAGTTGTAATGGCTGGAGATGGAATAAATGATATTGTTGCACTCTCAAGAGCTGATATATCGATTGCTATGCAAAGTGGGGCTGATATAGCTATCGATGTGAGCGATGTTGTGCTTTTAAATAACTCTTTAGATTCACTAAAAGATACCTTTTTGATAAGCAAAAGAACATACTCTTTTATCAAACAAAATTTAGCAATTTCACTCACTTACAACTCAATTACGATTCCTCTTGCAATATCAGGTTTTATAATCCCACTTTTTGCTGCACTATCAATGTCACTTAGCTCACTTATTGTTATATCAAATGCTTTAAGGATAAAGAATTATAGAGGTTAGAGAGTAGTTAAAAGTAGGAGATTTGTAATGAGTGAAGAGTTGGAGTTAAAATTAATAAAAAAGATAGAAGAGTTAGAGAGAGAGATAGAGCTTTTAAAAAATGAAAATATTAAAAATATAGAGAAGATACCAACTTATAGTTTTAGTAAAATTAGAGATATAGAGTTAAATAAAATTGTTGATATTGAACAGAAAATAGATAGAGCAATATTTGATAAATGGTTTAATGCTGATATAAAACTTAAAACAGATGAGGTTAATTTATTAAAAGAGTTATTAGAAGAGGAGCTTGATTATATCTCTTTATATGATGAAGAGGATTTAAAAATGAGATTTTTAAGTCCGATTTTAAGAAAAGTTAACTTTAAAAGTGAAAATTTTAGAGATTTTTATGATGAAAAAATTGTATATGAGACAGAAAAATTTATTTTAAATGGTGAAGTCGATTTTACAATCTCAAAAGGGTTAAGGTTTGCTAAAAAACCCTACTTTTTTATTCAAGAGTTTAAAAGAGCTGAAGATTTTAGCAATCCAAGACCACAACTTTTAGCAGAGCTTATAAGTGCAGTTGAGTTAAATAGTGAAAATGAGATGAGTGGGGCTTATATAGTGGGAGAAAATTGGCATTTTGTGATTTTGCAAAGATTAAAAAAGCATAAATATCAATACTATATAAGTAAAACTTTTAACTCTACAAATATCGAAGATTTAAAAGCAATTTACAAAAACTTATTATATGTAAAAAGTGAAATTATAGAAAAAGCTAAAAAAGAGTTATAATTATTAATAATATATTGTCAAAAGAAATTTTTAATGCAATCAATTATTTACTCAAAAGCTAGAAATAACTTAAGAGATATTATCAATAAAGTGTGTAATAATTTTGATGAGTGTATTATTACAACAAAAGATAGTAAATCTGCTGTAATACTCTCATATGAAGAGTATAGTGCGATGAAAGAGACTATCTATTTATTGTCATAAAAAATAATAGAGATAGATTAAATGAAGCTGTCGAGCAGATAGAAAATCTTCAATTTATAAAACAAGATATTTCTATATAATATTAGGCTTTGCTAATAAAGGGTAGGAAGATTATCAATATCAGGTTGAAAATGATAAAAAATACTCTATTTTGTCAATAGTTTAGTCAGTGCTAAATTTTTTAAGGAGTTTCTATCGTTAATTTAAATGAAATATTTACAGTTGAGCAGATAATTAGAGATACAGGCTATGGAGCATCAAAGCCTATTATAGTGAGATTATCTAATAAAAAAAATTATGTTTTAAAATTTAATAATGACGATACTTTAGATAAAAATTACTCAATTTTTAATGAATTAATAGCTTATAGTTTGATTAAGCTATTAGATTATAAAATAGCTCCTCAAGAGATAGTTTTAGTCTATTTAGATAATGATTTTGGCGTTGCTTCCTTTCACAGTTATTAATAATTTTCTATATCCAATTTTTTTCAATAAAGAGTATAGCTAAAGATAGTTCAAGCATTTCTTCAGATTTTGAATATGATAAGCTTTGTCTTTTTAGTCTTGCTAAATAATGCCTCATTCTTGTATTTAAATTCTCATTTTGATTTGTAAAACCATTTTTACCAACTGTATGATTCTCATCATCTTCAAAAAAACTTTGATATGCTTTAAAGTCATCTGAAAAGCTTTTCAAACATTTTGGTAATTTTTCTACAAATTTTCTTAATGTGTTCTCACTTCTATCACCTAATATAAAAAACTCTTTTTTTATATTAACACCTACTTGACAAACAGCACTCCAAACCCACTTAGAATTTCTCTTTTTACCTTTTCTATGGTTGACAAATGTCCACAGTTCGTCAAAACTAATAGTTTTAAAGATTAATGAACTAAATAACACAAGTAGTCTATTATTATAAATTTCCAGACACTTCTTACCATACTTCTTTATATGTTTACTTATTGCACTCTCACTAAACTTCACAACTTTTGCAATACCACCTATACTCATTCCGTTTGTATACATATCTACAACTTGTCTATGAATTAAGAGTGTTATCTCTTTTTTTTCTCTATTCTCTACAAACTCTCTTAAACACTCTTTACATTTAAACCTTTGTTTACCTGTTCTCCAATCTTTACCATTTTTTTTATATATTTTGAATTACAATATTTACATTCCATAAATTAAACTTTACAATAATATTTTTCTCATATTCTAGCATATCTTATATTATTTTATTAACTTAGTTGTGAAAGGAAGCAACGCCATGATTTTATTGAGATGGCAAAAGAGTTTAAAGAGAAAAATCCATCTCTATTAACAGATGAGCATATTAAAATAATTGAGCAATCAAGCGGTCTTAATATAGGAGTTGAGTTTTTTGAGAATACATCAAAAGTTACTTCAGTTCCAAATAATGATAAATTTAATAGAGAGTTAGCCCATATTGATAACTATACTTTTAATAATGATAGAGGCTCTACAAATCCAAATATTTTAAAAGAAAATAATAAAAAGACAGATAAAAAGTACATTGCCATAGATTTTGGACTAGCTTTTGATACAGGTTATATAATAGATGATTTATTAAAAGATGATTGCTCTGTTTCTGCAAACTGTAACTATTTAGAAAAAGACAATAATTATCTTTTAAATAAAACTGTATCAGAAATAAAATCTGGAAAGATAAAAAAAATTGACTATGATGATATAATTAATATATTAGACAAATTGCCACCCTTTGAAAATATTATAAATGATGATTTTAAAACTAAGTTGGCAACTCTATTATCTCAAAGAGTAGGCAGTGATTGTTTTAAAAGTAAGGAGTGTTAATAAAATGGAAGATTTTTTAAAAAAATTAAATTATACTCAAACTAAAAAACACAGATATACTTGTTATCCTATTAGATATTTTCAAAAAATAGATAGTTATGAATTTATAAATATTGGTATTTTTCTTGTTAATAGAGAGACAAAAGAGGTTAATTATAAATTGATTTTAGAAAAGCATTTAAAAAAATTACACAATTGTAACTTTTTTAATATTGAAAAGTTAGAAAATGCTATCTATACTTTTAAAGAGGAGTTAGAAACTTCTAATTTAAATATAGTTATGGAAAAGCGTTATATAAATGGATTAAACACAAGCTTCTCTTTTCCATATCAGAGTCAAGATGATATAAAAACTTTAACAGATTATCTATATCAAGAGATGATTGCTTATAAATTTATTGATAGAGTTTATGAAGATAGATTACATAAAACTAAAAAGAAAATAGTTAAAATAGTAGAGACAGATTTTTCAAATGAGTTTGAACAGAGAGAAGAGGGACTTAGTGTACAGATTCCACTGATATATAAAAAAACTGGAAAACATAAAGATATTTTAATAGGAAGTTTTTTGAACTCAACCCATTTTGGAGAGATTATAACCATTTTTAATCCTAAAGATAGCTTTGATAAATATGAATTGGGTTATATAAATAACCAACAAGATATAAATAGTTATGAAAAAGATTTTTTTAATAATAAAGAAAAAATATTTTTACTTAATTCAAAAATTAAAGTAAATGATTATAGTACCAAAGAGAAATGTTTTGATAATATAAAAAAATTAGCTTCATATGGGGTTTAAAAAATGAATAAAAGAGAGATTAGAAATGAACTTGAGCATGATTATCCAAATAAGCTAGAAGATGCATTAGAAAATTTAAAATTTTGTATAGATAGTTTTTCTAAATTAGAAAGGCACTATTTTAATGCAACTAAATTTGCAAAAAATTATTTATGAGATTATCAAATAGAATAAAAATAACTCTCTTAAAAGCGATAAAAGAGGCTTTTGGAGAGGTTGATATTTATCTATTTGGCTCTAGAGTAGATGATAATAAAAAAGGTGGAGATATAGATATTGCAATAGATTGCTCTTTATCAAAACAGGAATTTAGAGAGAAAAAATCTAAAGTTTTAGCAAATTTAATAAGAGTTGGATTTGATATAAAAATTGATTTGGTAGAGTTTAAAAATGAAAATTTGTTACTATTTAAAGAGATAAAAGAGAGTAGTGTTAAGTTATTATAAAGGAAAAAGTTTTGAGTGATGAAGTTGTAAAGTTAATGTTGGGTGCTTCTTTGTTTTTAGGTTTTTTAGGTGTTGTAGCTTTTATTTGGGGATTAAAGACAAATCAATTCGATGATGCACAAAAGTTCAAAGAGGGTGCTTTACACGATACAGTAGATGATTTAAATGAAGCTATTGAGCTTGAGAAGAGAGAAAAAGAGGTTAAGTCTTAAACCTCGATTTCTGCAAATAGGTCTGTACTTAAATATCTCTCTGCTGTATCGCATAGGATTGTTACTACATTTTTATCAGGATTTGCCTCAGCAATCTTTTTAGCTACTGCTACATTTGCTCCGGCACTAATACCGATTAAAAGCCCCTCTTTTTTAGCAATCTCTTTTGCCATTTCGATAGCTTCATCATCTGTTACAGTAAAAACTTTATCATAGACTTTAGTATTTAAAATTTTTGGAACAAAACCTGCTCCAATTCCTTGGATTTTATGAGGTGCTGGTTTACCACCACTTAAAATATCTGAATTTTTAGGCTCAACTGCAATAACAGAGATATTCTCATTTTGCTCTTTTAAAAACTCTCCAACACCTGTTAGAGTTCCACCAGTTCCGACAGCAGCTACAAAAATATCTACTTTAGAATCCATCTGCTCATAAATCTCAACTGCTGTTGTTTTTTTATGCATATCTGGATTTGCTTCATTTTCAAATTGACCAACTACAATTGAGTTTGAAATCTCTTTATGTAGCTCATCAGCTCTATTTACAGCTCCAGCCATTCCTTTCTCTTTTGGAGTTAGTACAATTTCAGCTCCTAAGAACTTTAAGAGTTTTCTTCTCTCTAAACTCATAGATTCAGGCATTGTTAGAATTAATCTTAATCCTAATGATGCACAAACACTAGCTAGTGCAATCCCTGTATTTCCACTTGTAGGCTCTATTAGAGTCGATTCTGAATTTATAGAACCATTTTCAAGTGCTTTTTTAATTAAGTTAACAGCTGGTCTATCTTTTACTGAACTAGTTGGGTTTGCAAACTCACATTTTGCATATAGATTTTTCGATATTTTAGATAATTTAACAATTGGTGTATTACCTACTAATTCCGTGACATTATTAGCTATATTCATTATTAACCCTTCATTAATTATAAAGAAATAAAATACATTATACATAAAAAGAGAAAAAAATCCAATTTGCATTTAGGTTAAAATTTGATAGAATATACACCAAGATACTCAAAACTAAGGATAACTTTGGCTATTTTTAAAGAGAGCGAATTTATAGATGATGAATTGATACAAATGTTTATCGACAAACTTGAGAATAACTCAATTGTTTTAAAGAATCAAATTGAAAATTTAAGTGATAAAAATCTCTATATAGATTCACTAGGGGAGCTTTTTAGAATTTTTCACTCTTTAAAAGCCTCATCGGGTTTTTTTGAGAGTTTGGAGTTTTTAGATATTGTAAAGAGAGTTGAGAGTGTAATATCTATTTTACAAAAAACACCACCACCAATTGATGAGAGAATATTAAATTGGCTCTTTAGTGTAAAAGAGCAGTTTGATATTTGGCTTGAGGATATTGATAGTAAAAAAGATTCTCTATCAAAACTAAAAGATGAGCTTAAAGATTCTATTACAATTTCAAATACAGAGAAAAAAAATCCAGCAGAGATTTTAAAATCTTTAGTAATTTTACTTATAGATTCAAATCCTCTAAATCCTATTTTAAAAAAGCTTCAAACAGGAGTTAAAGAGTTATATCACTGCTATAGTGCATCTGATGCTATTAAGTTTTTAAAGAGTAAAAAACCAGATATTATAATATTAGATTTAGAGATAAAAGATTTAGATGGAATTGTTTTGATGGAGCGAATTAAAAAGAGTATTTTTAATGTTCCAATTATTATCTATACAGCTAAACAATCAAAAGTTATTGAGAGAAAAGTAAAATTAGCTGGAATCAATGCCTATTTAAATAAAAACTTACAAGAGAATAAATTTAAAGTTGAAATTTTAAGTTTAGTTCATACATACTTTACAAAAAAGAGTATTAAAATAACAAATGGAAATATTAAAAATCTAATAGAAAATCTTCCCCACCTACCAGATACTATTTTTGAGATAGAGAAAATTTGTGCTGATGATGAATCCTCTGTAAATGATTTGATTAGAATAGTAAAAAAAGACCCTGTAATATCAGCCAATATTTTAAAAATTGCACAATCTCCATATTTTGGTTTTTCAAATGTAAATACAATCGATAAAGCAGTTTCACTCTTTGGTAAAAATACAACAAAAGCCCTCTCTTTTGCTGGAGTTATGTATAAAAATTTTGATTTTGATTTATCACCTTATAATTTAACACCAAATAAATTCTCTGATGTATCACAAATTAGAGCAAAACTTATGATTAAGTGGTACTCAAAAGTCTCGTTTTATAAACTTAGAATCTTAGCTACATCGGCATATTTAGGAAACTTAGGGCAGTTGATAATCTCTGCTAGATTGAAAGAGCGAAAAGAGGTAAAAGAGTTTCAAAAACTACTTTTAGAAAAAGGAATAGCCAAAGCTGAGCTTGAGATTTTTAATGTAACAAATGAAGAGGTTACAAGTGATATTTTGAGTTATTGGAATTTAGAGACACTATTAGCTGATTCGATTCGATATAGTAGAAATTTAAATTACTCTTATGATTATGTAAATGATTATGCTGTTGCAAATAAAGTGATTTTTTCATTAGTTGATTCTTTGGGAAATGTAAAAAAAGAGATACCTAAAGAGGTTCAAAGGCTTATGCTTCGAAATAATTTAGATATTAGTAAACTTGAAAATGCTCTCTACTCTATTTGAAACTGTCGATTATTAATTGAATAGAGACTCTATTATTAAATTCATTTTTATTGATAGTATATTTAAATGAGAGAGGCTCTTTTTTTGATGGTTTATGCGTAGCTCTAAATGCTAGTGCAGTATGCTCTGTTTGGCTCTGAGCATCAAATAGAGTAAATTTTAGATGCTCTTGATTTTTACCAAGCTCTTGAATCTTTTTGATTTGCAAATCTGTTGCCAAAAATTTAGGTTTGGGATTTGATTCACCATATGGCTCAAACTTATCTAAAATCGTTAAAAGTTCAAAATCTATCTCACTCATATCGATAGAACCCATAATATCAAAATCCTCATCTGATTCATCGCCACTCTCAAACTCACTATCTATTTTTTCTCTAAATTTCTCTAAATTCTCCTCTTTTAGAGATAATCCACCAGCTTTTTTATGTCCACCATAACCTAAGAGCAACTCTTTTTGATTATCAATCTGTTTTAATATATCTATTTCGCTATAACTTCTAGCACTCCCTTTTGCTATGCCATCAGTTATTGAAAATACAATTGCTGGTTTTTTAAATCTATCAACCAATCTCGATGCTACGATTCCAATAACTCCCTCATGCCAATTCTCCGAATAAACAACAGATATATTACTACTCTCATCTACCATCTTAATTGCTTGGTTTGTAATATCTGCTTCTAGCTCTTTTCGCTGTTCATTTAGATTATTTAATGAATCAAATAGATAGAGAGCTTCATCTATACTCTCACTTAATAGAAAGTTAAAAGAGAGAGAGGCATCTTTGATTCTTCCCGCAGAGTTTAATCTAGGGGAGACTTGGAAAGCGATAGTTTCTGATTTAAACTCACTTATATTTAAATACTCACGAATAGCAACAATAGAGGGTCTATTTGATTGATTTATATAGTTTAACCCACTCTTTACCAAAACTCTATTTAGCTCAATAAGTGGCATAACATCAGCGATAATTGCTATTGAGAGAATATCGAAAAAGCGTTTTAAATCTATATCAGCTTTTAACTCTATCTTTAATCCAGCAACTAAATACCAAGCGACCAATGCACCACATATATCTTTGAACTCAAATGGACACTCTTTTAGTTTTGGATTAACTATCGTATAAGCCTCAGGAAGCTCTTTTGATGGCTCATGATGGTCAGTTATAACTAAGTCGATTCCAAGCTCTTTAGCCACTTCACCAGCTCTAAATGCACTAATTCCATTATCAACTGTGATAGCTAGTGAGCAATCTAGCTTATTTATTATCTTCTCTGATACTCCATAACCATCACTAAATCTATTTGGAATGTAAACCTCTAATGGATATTCAATTAAATCAAAAAACTCTTTTATGATGCTACTAGAGACTACTCCATCTACATCATAATCACCTATTAGAGCTATCTTCTCACCATCTTTAATGGCTTTTGCAACTCTCTTTGAGGCTTTTTCTAAATTTAAAAGTCTATAAGGGTGTGGCATATCTGATAGAGTTTTGAACTCTTGTGAGCTAAATCTCTCATTTAAAATCTCAAAAATATCCTGTTTTTTTAATTTCATTGAATATCCATTATCTTTTTTAACAGATTGTATAGAAACAAATCTTCATATAAAATCAATTAAAAAAAATTTTACTAGCTATATTTGCTATAATTTTAGAAAAATATAGAGATATTATAAGTTAGGATAATAGATGATAAATTATGATGTTATTGTTGTTGGAGGGGGTCACGCTGGGATAGAGGCCTCTTTAGTTAGTGCAAGAATGGGGCTTAAAACACTTTTAATTACGATATTGGTTGAGCAAATTGGAGCAGCTAGTTGTAATCCAGCAATTGGAGGACTTGCAAAGGGACATTTAGTAAAAGAGATAGATGCTCTAGGTGGTCAGATGGCTCTAGCCACAGATGCAACGGGGATTCAATTTAGAATCTTAAACTCATCAAAAGGACCAGCAGTTAGAGGTAGTAGAGCTCAGATAGATATGGATAGATATAGAATCTATATGAGAGATATTGTACTAAATCAAGATAACTTAGAGGTCTCTCAAGAGATTGTAGAGAATCTAATTGTTGAAAATGATGAAGTGGTTGGACTTGAGACAAATTTAAAAAATAGATATGGTGCTAAAAAAGTTATTTTAACAACGGGAACTTTTTTAAATGGAAAGATTCATATAGGCGAATTTACTCAAGATGCTGGTCGTGCTTGGGAATTTGCTTCAACTAGCCTTGGAGAGAATCTAAAAGAGTTGGGGCTTAGTGTTGGGAGGCTAAAAACTGGAACACCAGCTAGAATCTGCTCTAAAAGTATAGATTTTGATGTTTTAGAAGAGCATGGAGGTGATGAGCTTCCAACTCCATTTAGTTTTCAAACAGATAAGAGTAGTTTTAATCCAACACAACTGCCTTGTTATATAACTTACACAAATGAAAATACACATCAGATAATTGAGAGTAATTTTGATAAAGCTCCTCTTTTTACAGGACAAATAGAGGGGGTTGGGCCTAGATACTGCCCTAGTATCGAAGATAAAATCAATAGATTTAGAGAGAGATCTAGACATCAACTCTTTATCGAGCCTCAAACACTAAACCCAACAGAGTATTATTTAAATGGAATGAGTACATCACTGCCAATTGATGTGCAGTTAAAGATGATTCAGAGTGTAAAAGGGCTTGAAAGTGCCAAAATTGTAAGATTTGGTTATGCGATTGAGTATGATTATGTAAATCCGATAGATTTAAAACATACACTAGAGACAAAAAAGTATAAAAATCTATATTTAGCTGGTCAAATAAATGGTACAACAGGTTATGAAGAGGCAGGAGCTCAAGGATTAATGGCTGGAATCAATGCCTCTCTCTCAATAAAAGGTGAAGATGAGTTTATTTTAAGAAGAGATGAGTCATATATTGGTGTTTTGATTGATGATTTAGTTACAAAAGGGACAAAAGAGCCTTATCGTATGTTTACAAGTAGAGCTGAGTTTAGACTGCTTTTAAGAGAGGATAATGCAGATTTGAGATTGAGCAAATATGGCTATAAATTTGGATTAATTAAAGAGAGTAAACATTTAGAGATTGAACAAAGACGAGAGAACATTAAAGAGGCACTCTCTCTATTGCAAAATAACTATTTAACTCCATCAAAAGAGAATCTAAAGTTTTTAGAGAGTATTGATGAGGGAAAAATTGGAGATAAACTATCTTTTGAGGGAATTATCTCTAAGGGAAATTTTAATATAGAAAAATTAGACTTATTAGCACCAGAACTTAAAGATTTTAATAAACTTACAAAAGAGCAGATTTTAATAGAGGCAAAATACTCAAGATATATTGAAAAACAGAAGAATTTAGTTTCAAATATGGACAATATGTTAAAAGTTAAAATTCCTGAAGATTTAGACTTTAAATTAGTTAGAGGATTAAGCACTGAAATTATCGAAAAGCTTGAGAAAACCAAGCCAAAGACACTATTTAATGCATCTTTGATAAGCGGTGTAACTCCAGCTGCAATAGATATATTACACATTATTATAAAATCAAAAGAGAGAAATAGAGTAAAATAGTGCAGAAATTTACTATTTTTTCTTTAATTTCTTTGTAAAAAAACGATACATAGAATTATTGTTTAAGAAAAAATTATATATAATTGCTTAACTTTAAACTTATATAAAGGAAAGACTAATGTCAAAAATGGATAGACGTGATTTTATCGGTCTAGCATTTGGTGGATTTGCAGCACTAGGTGGCGTAGCGTCATTGGGTGCAATGAAGCAAACTTGGGATCCGTTACCAAGCGTTGTTTCAGCAGGATTTACTACTGTTGACTTATCATCATTGACTGATGGGGAATTTAGAACTGTTCAGTGGAGAGGGAAACCTGTATTTATCCTTAAAAAAACTGCAGATATGCCTTCTTGTGAAGAGAGAGATGTTGTATCTTCAGCAGGTAGCTTTACAGTTGTTTTAGGTATTTGTACACACCTTGGCTGTATTCCAGCTTGGAAAGCTAATGACAAGATTTTCAAATGTGCATGTCACGGTGGTGAGTTTGATGCTTGTGCTAGAAACACATTTGGACCTCCTCCAAGACCTATGGATATACCACCATTTAGTGTAACTGGTACAAAAATGGTATTAGGCGAAGAGGGCCCAGAGTATAAAAAACTTGTGAATAATGCGTAAGGGAGAGATGTAAATGGCACAGTTTCAAAAAGCTGATGGTGTAGTCGATTGGTTAGACCAAAGATTAGCTGTCAAAAAATTAGTTAAAGTATTAGCAACTGAATATTGGGTACCTAAAAACATAAACTTTTTATGGGCAATGGGTGCTGTCTTAATTACAATGTTTACAATTCTTTTAGTTTCAGGAATTTTTCTATTAATGTATTACAAACCAGATGTAAATCTAGCGTTTGATAGTGTAAACTATACAATTATGAGCGATGTTGCTTATGGGTGGTTATTTAGACATGTCCATGCGGTTGCGGCTTCAGTTGTATTCTTGGTGATTTATATCCATATGTTTGTAGGTATCTACTATAACTCATATAAACAAGGTAGAGAAGTTATTTGGTTAAGTGGTGTTGCTATTTTTGCAATATTCTCAGCTGAAGCTTTTTCTGGTTATATGCTTCCTTGGGGACAGATGAGTTATTGGGCAGCTACAGTTATTACAAACCTATTTGGTTTAATGCCTGGAATTGGTCCTGATTTAGTTGAGTGGATTAGAGGTAACTATGTTGTTGCTGATTCAACTCTTACAAGATTTTTTATGATTCATGTGCTTTTAGTTCCACTAGTTATTATTAAATTAATTGCTATTCACTTCTATGCACTTAGAATTCCTCATGTAAATAATCAAGATGGTGAAGAGATTGATTTTGATGCTGAAGCTGATAAATATTTAGCTGGTAAGAAAAAAGAATCTAAAGTTATTCCTTTTTGGCCTGTATTTTTAGCAAAAGATTTCTTTGTTATTTCAGTCTTCTTAACATTCTTTTTCTATTTAGTATTTTATCACTATAACTTTGCAATGGATCCAGTTAACTTTGACCCAGCAGATCCATTAAAAACACCTGCACATATCTATCCTGAGTGGTATTTCTTATGGTCATACGAAGTATTAAGAGGATTCTTCTTTAGTTCAGATTTAGGTTTTATTGCATTCCAAATTGCTAACGGAATCTTTTTCTTAATGCCATTTTTAGATAGAAATCCATATGTTGGACCAAGTTCTAAAAGACCATACTTTAATATGTGGTTCTGGATATTAATTGCTGATTTAATTGTACTTACGATTTACGGTAAATTACCTCCAACTGGAATGAATGCTTGGATAGGATTCTTTGCTTCTATCACATTCTTAGGTCTTTTCATAGTACTTCCTATCATTTCTAAAAAAGAAAAAGCTTTAATGGGGGTTAAATAATGAAAGAGTTAAAAATTTTAGCCGTTGTAGTAGCGCTAACTTTAGTAACATATTGGGGAGTTGAGCCATTAGCTCACTCTATTATGCACCCACATGTAGCAGATGCAGATTATAACTTTTCTGATTTAAAAGATGTAAAAGTTGATGGTGATGCTAAAAAAGGTGCTGAGCTTGTAGCTCAAAACTGTATTGCTTGTCATAGTTTAGAGAAAGCTGGTTTTCCAGCACCTCTTGATAATGCAACAGCATCTATGAGTTATGGTGTAGTTCCACCAGATTTATCAACAGCTGGTGCATTATATGATGCTAAATATTTAGCAAACTTTATTGCAAATCCAGTTGAAGCTTCAAAAGTTTCACATAAATTTGTAGATGGTAAAACTCATCCAATGCCTGGTTATGACTGGCTTGGTGAAGATGCTATTGCTGATATGGTTACTTTTTTCAAAAGTATAGCTGATGAGAATCTTGAAGCTAGAAAAGCTTTTGAAGATGCTTGTTCAAGATGTCACTCTATGAAGTATGATAAAGTTACAGCTTTAACTGATGATAATAGCATTAAAGGATATATGGGGAAATTACCACCTGATTTATCTATGTATATCAAAAGTAGAGGCGAAGATTATCTACATAAATTCATAAATGATCCTCAAAAATTATTAGAGGGTACTTCAATGCCTAGAGTTGGTTTAACTAAAGAAGCGGAAGTTAAAGTAGTTAAATACATGGAGAGCATTGGTGATGCGAAAAAAGATGAGAGAGAAGCACTAGGAAAATGGGTACTTATCTATATGGTAATCCTTTCTGTTCTAGCTTTCTTATGGAAGAAAAAAATCTGGAAAGAGGTTTCTTAATCTCTTTTTCACTTTAAGTTAGGCTCTTTGCCTATCTTAATAAAAATTAACTACAACCTCTTATAATAAAATTTTTGAACAGATAGCTATCGATGCACTCTCACTTTTAAGTATTAAATCACTTTTTAATCCAACTTTTTTATGATTTTTAAGAATATCTAACTCTCTATCTGTAAAACCACCCTCAGAGCCTATCAAAATAGTTTTTATATTTTCAAGATTTAAATCTCCACCAAAGTTCAGATATGCGATATTATCTCTCTGCTCTAAAAAAGAATCGATACTCTCAAATATCTCAAATTGCATAAAATCAAATCGTCCACACTGCTGATTAGAGTTTTTGACTATTTTATGTAACCTATCGATATTTATTTTAAAATTTCTCTGACTTCTATCTGAGTAGATAAAACTAATTTTGCTCACACCAATCTCATTCAGACTAGGAAGAGTCTTCTCTATTGTTTTTACATCAACAACAGACCAAGCGAGTTCTAAAAACTCCAAATTCTGACTAACCTCTTTTGATTCAACTAACTCTAATAGAGCCTCTCTTTTAGATATATCTACTACTTTATAGAGATAAATTTTTAAATCATTAGAGTTTTTTAGATAGATTAAATCATTTAATTGATGTCTCTTTACTCTAAAGAGATATTTAAACTCATCTTTTTCAATAGAGATAGTCTCATTTTTAGCATTTTCGTTATATAAAAATTGCAATTTTATCCTTTATATCTGTTTTTTACTTTAACAGTTAAGTTACTTTTATTGGTAATATATTTTTTTACTTTATAATTTTTAAATACTTAGATAGAATTAACGAATATTGTACATTATTTTATATAAAATAGTATTATCGATTTTTTCTATTAAAAAAATTATAAAATATAGAGAAGGCTACAGAAGTGAGAAAATTTTATAAAACTAAAAAAACTGTAATAATATACTCTTTTATTATATTTCTTATATGGAGTGCTATAAATGGAATCTCTATATGGTGGAATATTGAAATAGAGAAAAATATCACAACAAATATAGTAACAAATGTCGCTCGAGCTAGTTTTAATAAAGACCAAGCTTATAGACAGTGGGCAACATCTCATGGTGGCGTCTATGTCGAGCCAACAGAGAAGACTCCTCCTAGTCCATGGATGGCTCATATAAAAGATAGAGATATTACAACAACTGATGGAAAAAAGTTAACTCTTATGAATCCTGCTTATATGTTAAGAGAGATGATGCAGGACTACTCTGGTTTATATGGTATAAAAGGTAGAATTGTTGGAAAGGTCTACTTAAATGAAAATAATAGAGCTGATGAGTGGGAAAGCAAGGCGATAGATAGTTTTGAGCAGGGCATGAAAGAGATAATGGAGTTTACAAAAGAAGATGGTATAGAGTATTTAAGACTTATGAAACCTATGATTATGAATCAAAAGTGTCAAAAATGTCATGGACATTTAGGCTTTCCAAATGGCTCAGTTAGAGGTGGTGTAAGTGTCTCTGTACCATTGACAGAGTATAGAGAGAATGAAGAGAAATCTATATTGCATATTATCTTTACATATTTATCAATTTGGGCAATAGGAGTAGTTGCTCTAGTAGTTATTACGATTAATATAATTACTCATTTAAAAAGAAGAAGTAAAGATTTAGAAGAGATTATAATATCTTCGCAAGTATTTAATAATACACTAGATGCAATTTTTATAACAGATAGAGATGCCAATATATTAAGAGTAAATAAAAGTTTTACAGATTTAACTGGATATACAAAAGAGGAAGCAGTAGGAAAAAATCCTAAAATATTAAAATCAGACCATCATGATTTAAAATTTTATGAAAAGTTATGGTTTGAGATAATAGAGAGGGGCTACACTCAAGTAGAGATTTGGAATAGAGATAAAGATGGTGAGATTTTTGTTGCAATCGAGAGTATCAGTTGTATAAAAGATGATGAAAATGAGATAAAGTATTTTATTGCAACAATGCATGATATTACAGCTAGAAAAAATGCTGAAGATAGAATTACCCATATGGCTCACTATGACCCTCTTACAAACCTTCCAAATAGAGTGCTATTTCAAGCTAGATTTATTCACTCTATAAAAACAGCTGATAAAGTAAAAAATAAAGTTGCATTAGCATTTATAGATATAGATGGCTTTAAAAAAGTAAATGATACAAAGGGTCACCCAACTGGTGATAAACTCTTAATTGAAGTTGCAAGAATAATAAAATCTTGTGTTAAAAAATCTGATACTGTATCGAGACTGGGTGGAGATGAGTTTACTATTATTTTTGAAAATATAACAGAGATAAACTCTATTCTCCCTACTTGCGAAAAGATTTTACAAAATTTAGAAAAAGAGATAATAATAGATGAACAGAGTATATTTATCTCAGCTAGTATAGGAATTAGTATATATCCAGATGATGGCTCTGATATTCATACTCTTATACAGTATGCTGATATAGCGATGTATAGAGCAAAAGAAGATGGAAAAAATAGATTTAACTTCTATGAAGAGTCTATGACAAAACAGGCAAACGAGAGAGTTTCACTTGAAACGGCAATTCAAAGTGCTATTAAAAACAGTGAGTTTTGTGTATATTATCAACCCAAAATAGCTACACAAAATAGAGAAGTTATAGGAATGGAGGCTTTAGTTAGATGGATTTCTCCTGATAAAGGTTTTATTCCACCTGATAAGTTTATATCTGTTGCTGAAGATATGCATATAGTAGATAAAATAGATATGTTTGTACTAGAGCAAGTCTGCAAAGATATGAGCAGTTGGGACGAGCTAGGATTTGATTATGTAAAGGTATCTGTTAATCTATCTGGTTATGATATTAAAGATGATAATCTATTTGAAAATATAAAAGATATTGTAAATAGATATGAGATAGATTCAAAAAGAATCGAATTTGAGATAACAGAGACATATTTTGTAAACTTTGCAAAAGAGAATATTCAAACTCTTCAGAATTTAAAAGATTTTGGATTTACTTTGAGTATTGATGATTTTGGAACTGGCTACTCATCTCTTAGTAATTTAAAAAACCTACCTGTAGATATTTTAAAGATAGACCAATCTTTTATTAGAACTATGATTGAACAAAAAGATAGTAAAACTTTAGTAGATATGATTATAAAACTCTCTCACACATTCTCACTCAAAGTTATAGCTGAGGGAGTAGAGACAAAAGAGGATTATGAGTACCTCAAAAGCCAAAAATGTGACTATATTCAAGGTTATTTAGAATCAAAGCCTCTACCAAAAGAGCAATTTATTAAATATTTAAAAGATAAAAAGGGAGATTAACTCTCTCTTTTTAGAGTTAATTACTATTTGATTTTTATATTAAAAAGAGTTTTATATCAGAGCCTAAACAAGAGTTAGCTAATATAAAAAGAAGTAATTAAATTGTAAAATATTGAAACATAATAAAAGGTTTTTTGTGGAAGAGTTATTTATAGAACTTATTAAAGAGTATGGATATGTGATACTCTTTTTATGGAGTATATTAGAAGGTGAGCTAGGCTTGATTATGGGTGGTATTATGTGCCACACTGGTGATATGACTGTTCCTCTTGCTATTTTTGTTGCAGGTCTTGGTGGTTTTGTAGGTGATCAGATATATTTTTATATAGGACGCTTTAACAAAGGTTATATTCAGAGAAAACTGCACACACAAAGACGAAAGTTTGCACTAGCACATTTACTACTTAAAAAGTATGGTTGGCCTATCATTTTTGTTCAAAGATATATGTATGGATTAAGGACGATTATTCCAATGTCAATAGGAATAACAAGATACTCAAGCAAAAAATTTGCTTTTATAAATTTAATATCAGCTTGGTGTTGGGCAGCAATTACAATTATTCCCGCTTATATTTATGGTGAGGAGATTTTAGAAGTTGTAAAGTTTGCTAAAGAGCATTGGTATTTTGCACTTCCTGTTGCTATCTCATTAGCTTTAGGAATATCTTACTATTTTCATAGAAATACAAAGAAAAGGATTAAACAGTGAATTTTGTTTTAGAGAGAAAAGCGATAGACAAAGTAAAAGCAGATAGTGAAATTATTTTTGTAATTGATAAAAAATTAAAACATAGATGGGTTAGAGATAGTAAAGATTTAAAAAAATTTGGTTTCAAAGGTAATCTTGAGCAGAGTTGTTTTTTAGCACATCAAGATAGAGTCTATGTGGGTGCTTCTTTTGATTCTGAAGAGCTTAGACTAGCAAGTTCGATTGCTATAAAAGCGATAAAATCTACTGAGTATAAGAGTGTAAAAATTGGAATCTATGCAGATAAAAACTCTTTAGATGAGAATATTAAAGCTACGGTTGAGGGAATTATTTTAGGGCTTTATAATTTTGATAAATACAAAAGTGAAAAATCAGAAACAAAACTCAAAAAAGTTATTTTTGCACTTGATACTTACTCTAAAAAATCACTCGATGATGATTTAGTTACTAAAGCTATCAAAAAAGGTAAAATTATTGCAGATTCTGTTAACTTTACAAGAGATATTATAAACTCTATGCCAGATGAGTTAACACCTAAAAAGATGGCATCTATTGCAAAAAAACTTGCAAAAAATAATAATTTAGATTGCAAAATTGAAGATGAAAAATTTTTAGCAAAAAATGATATGAATGCTTTCTTAGCAGTAGCTAGAGCTTCAACAGAGCCTCCTAGATTGATTCACTTAACATATAAACCAAAAAAGCCAAAAGGTAAAATAGTACTTGTTGGAAAGGGTTTAACTTATGATAGTGGTGGACTTAGTTTAAAACCTGGTAGCTTTATGGTAACTATGAAAGCTGACAAAAGTGGTGGGAGTGCTGTTCTTGGAGCTATGAGAGCAATTAGTGAGCTTGGTAGTGATTATGAGATTCATGGAATCATTGGAGCAACAGAGAACATGATAGGAGGAGATGCCTATAAACCTGATGATGTATTGATAGCTAAAAATGGTGTTTCGATAGAGGTTAGAAATACTGATGCAGAGGGGAGATTAGTTTTGGCTGATTGTCTTTGCTATGCTCAAGAGAGAATAAAAGCTGATTATATCATCGATGTAGCTACGCTAACGGGTGCTTGTGTTGTAGCATTAGGCGAGTATACAACAGGTGTAATGGGACACTCTAGCAAATTAAAACATCAAATGCTAAAAGCTGGAACTAGCTCAGGTGAACTTACAGCAACACTGCCTTTTAATAAATATTTAAAAAAGAGTATCAAAAGCCAAGTAGCTGATATTTCAAATACAGGCTCTAGTAGATATGGTGGAGCAATTACAGCAGGTCTTTTCTTAGATAACTTTATAAAAGAGGAGAATAAAGATAAATGGCTCCATTTAGATATAGCTGGTCCAGCTTATGTTGAATCAAACTGGGGCTATAATACTCATGGTGCCAGTGGGGCTGGTGTTAGATTGATTATGAGCTGGATTGATTTAGTATCTAAAGGATAGAGAATGCTAAAGCTACTTTTATCGATTTTTGCTATTTTATTTTTAGCTGGTTGCTCTGGTAAAGTTACGGTAGATTATGAGAAGTATAAAAAGTATGGCTATAAATCTATTGAAAAGTCAAAGGCAAAGTCGAGTCCAAAATATAGTGGAAAACTTGATAAATATCAAAGCTCTAGCTTTGATTCTCTTATCAAGAAATACTCTAAAAAATACAGAGTTGACCCAAAACTTGTAAAAGCTATTATTAAAAAAGAGAGTAACTTTAATCCAAAAGCTATAAATGCTCGTTCTGGTGCAACAGGACTTATGCAGATAAAGCCAGAGACAGCTGGAGCTGATGTATATCAAAAAATACTAAAAAAATCAGGAAAACCTAGCAGAAGCCAACTGCAAGAGGCTGAGTTAAATATAAATATTGGAACAGCTTATTTAACTATTTTAGAGAGATATTTAGGAAAAATAGATAATAAAACAGCTCTTGAATATTGTATTATCTCATCATTTAATTCAGGTGCAGGGGCTGTTTTAAAAGTTTTTCACTCAAATAGAAAAAAAGCAACAGGAGTTATAAACTCGCTTAGTCCAGATGAAGTTTATGATATTTTAACAAAAAAACACCCAAGAGGTGAGACTAGAAACTATCTAAAAAAAGTTTTAGCTTATAAAAAGATGGTTAAGATTTAAATTTTTAATAAAACGCTCTATTAATTAACTTTTTAGTTCCTTAATTTTATTATAATATAGTTAATGCATAACCGTTTGTGGAGTTTTGAGATTAGTTTAGTTTTAAACTTCTCTTAAGACTTAATTTTGCAAAAATCTAAATTATAGATTAAAATTAAAAAAATAGGGGTTTTTCTATGAGAAAAAAGCTACTAACACTCTCACTTTTACCAGTTTTTTTATTAGCAGATAATAGCTATTCAGATGGTATTAAATCTTTTGAATCTAAAGATTATAAAAGCTCATATGAGATATTTAATAATCTATTTCAAAATGATATGTTAAATGCTAAAGTTAATTACTATCTAGGGCGAAGTGCATTTGAATTAGGACTTTATGAAAAAGCTTTAGTTGCTTATGAGAGAGTTCTATTTGAAGATGAGAATCACCAAAGAGTAAAGCTAGAACTCTCTAGAGTCTATATCGCTCTTGATATGAGAGAAGATGCTAAAGCACTTTTAAATGAGGTGTTAGATAGCAATCCACCAGAGAGCGTAAAAGAGAATATAAAAAAACTCTTAGCAGGAATTGAGCGAAAAGAGGCAAAGAGTTTCTTTAAAATTTTTGTTACGGCTGGTTTTGGATATGATAGTAATATAAACTCAAACCCAGGTCAAGATAATTTAGTTGATTACCTCTCAAATGAGAATGGTGTTGATAAAGATAAAGTTAGTGCCGATGATGAGATAGGAGACGGATTTGCTCAAGCAAACTTGAATCTAAGACATATTTATGATTTTGGAGATAAAGGGAGTTTCTATCTTACAAACTCAGCAATGCTCTATATGCAAAACTATTTTGACAATGATGATTTTAATGTTCTCTATATGAGTTTCTCAACAGGAGTTGGCTACTCTGGAAAAGATTATAAGGTAGCTATGCCTATCTATTATGATAAAGTTATCTATGCTGATTCTTCACTAATAGACTCTTTAGCTGTTGTTCCTCGAATCACATACAATTTATCAAAAACTCTAAAATCATCTATCTATTCAAAACTTCAAAAAAAGTATTATGCAAAAGATAGTGATAGAGGGAGAGAGGCAGATGTGTTTGAGGGTGGTCTCTCTTTTAGTAAAAATTTAGATTCACACTTTCTAAGTGCTACTTTAAGTTACGGGTTTGATAAAAAAATCAGAACATCAAAAGATACTTTTGTAGATAGAGATATTTACACTTTAAAAGCAGGTTACTATAAAAATATAGCATCAATCGATTTGAGTGCTTTATATACATATAGAAAATTGAAGTATGATGACCTATCAAGTAAAAAAACTAATATAAAGAGAGAAGATGATTATAATAGTTTTTATCTAGGTGCTGGTAAAAAATTTGACAATCTTTTGCTATCATTAGGATATAGTTATATTAATTCAGATTCAAATTATGTCCCAGCTAAATATGATAAGAGTATCTACTCTTTAAATGTAAGCTTTGATTATTAAAGGAGTTTAACATGAGAGCTTTAGTATTTATTATTGCTATAACGGTAGCTGTCTTTGCAAATGTTGCAAAAATGTCAGCAGTAAAGGGAGAGGTGTCTATTGTTAGAGGAGATAACACAATATTGGCAAAAAGTGGTACTCCTATTTTAGAAAAAGATATTATAAAAACAAAAAAACGCTCAAAAGCACAACTCATCTTTAAAGATGAGACAGTTATTACTGTTGGTAGAAACTCAGAGTTTAAAGTGGAAGAGTATAAATTTGATGGAGCCAAATCCAAAACTACTCTAAAAGCTTCTAGGGGCTTTTTTAAAGCAATTACTGGAAAAATTGGAAAAGTTGCACCAAATAAGTTTAAAATCAAAACAAAAACAGCAACTATCGGTATTAGAGGGACACACTTTTTAGGAAATATTACAGATGATAGCGAAGCTATCGCTTGTACAAAAGGGGCTATTAGTGTTGAGGCTCAAGGCGTTTTAATCGATGTTTTAGCTGGAGAGATGACTAGATTTAATGTAGGTGAGATTCCATCAACTCCTGTTAAGTTTAATCAGAGAGATTTAAATAATCTAAAAGGTAGCTTTGGAGTTGATGCTAAACTTGCTAAAAAAATATCATCAGTTAAATTAAATAAAAACTCTCTAAAACCAGATACAGAGAAGCTGAAAGAGGTTTTAAAAGATATAAATAATATCAAAGATAATGATAAAAAGATTGCAGCTCTTGATATGCTAGAGGATTCTTTAAATTCTCAAATTGATGAGATTTTAGGAGAGAATAATATAAAAGTCTCTCTGCCAACTTACTCAAGCAGTAGCTATAAATCTATTGAGGGTGGATACTTTTTAGAAAATGCCCTAGAGTTAGATGGTGATAAGTATATAGTTAATGGATTGAGTTTTGATACTTTAGATGATGCCCTACTTGAGGCTAGATTAATTGAGCTTTGGAGAGAGGGAACTGAGAGCAGTGCAGATTTAGTAGCTAATAAAATGAATTTTGATGCAACTTCTCAGAGTTTTCCTAAGCACTGGAATGCAAATACAGGTACAAAAACGGTAGCTATTTATGAAGGTAGCTCGATTGGTTATGTGACTGACCAAGTTGATAAATCACAAGCTTTTATAGAGAGAGATGAAACAAACAGTGCTAAAATCGTAATTGATTTTGGTTCTAGATTCCTATTTGGTGATATTGGATTTAATTCAAATAATAAAGATGGCTCAAAAGATTTATGGAGAGTTATGTTTGGCTCTATCGGGCAGAAAAATGTAACACCTACTAGTTTTTACTCAACTGACCTTTTTCAAGGTGCTGGAGCAAATACAAACTTAGTAGACGCAGATATATTTTTTAATAGATACTATGGTGATGATATAGAGCAACTCTCTGGTTATTTTGAATTTATATCAAATAGAGTAGACCCAAATGATTACTCGCAAGATGAAGTTGCAAATGGACTCTATGTTGTAAACAAAACTGACGAGCTTACTTTAAAACCAATTGAGACTGGAAGTAGTGACTACTTCTCTTGGGGATACTGGTCAACATCTAGTGATTTAAAACTTAATGAGACTCTAGGTGGTTTTATTAAGCCAAATTTAGATGAGACAAAAGCTGAAATTATTAGTGGTTTAGCTACAAATGGATTGAAAGCTACATACTCTGGTGAAGTTGCTGGAACAGTTCACTATGCAAATACAGGTGATACAGCTTCACTTATTGAAAATGGTAAAATTAATATGAGTGTTGATTTTGCAAAATATAGTGCAACAGGAGATATGAGTTTTAATACAGTGAATGAGAACTGGAGTGTAAATATCAATGAAGCTACAATTGAAAATAGTGGTTTCTCATTTACAGATGTAACAGGCTCACTTAGTGACGGAGATACTATTTACGGATTTGAAGGTGATGGACAATTTTACGGAGAGAGTGCAGAAGCTCTTGGTGGTGGATTTGGCTTAACAACAAATAGTGGTAAAGTAGCAATAGGAGCTTTTGGAGCAAACAGATAAAATAAAAAAGTTTTTTACCGATTATATAGTGATTACACACTATATAAAGGTTTCAAAATGGTAAAAACTATTTTTTCTCTTCTTTTTCTTTTTAATACATATATATTCGCAATTGAAAGACCCCTAGCAGATAAAGAGCTGTTTAACTTCTCTGACAAACTCCAAATACCCTCTAGTTATCAGATAAAAGATTTAGATGATAGTAATAGATTCTTAACGATAGATAATTTAAATCCAGCAGATGGCAAAAGTACAAAAGTTGGCATGAAAATGCATAAAGATTTTGTTGAGAGTGATATTCACTTGAAAAGTGATGATAAAACTCTAAATCGCTCAACAATTAAAACTTATGCCTATACTAATATGAGTGTCGATTTAGATGGAAATTTTGAGACAACTCTTAAAGAGGATAATATCTCATCTACTGTCTTATCTGATAATTTAGGTAATGTTGTGGCTAGTTTTGAGAATAATATAAGTAACAGAAAAAGAGTTGCTTATCTACCTCAAGGCTCTTTTGTTACTTCAAAATTAGATGGAAATATATCATCAATATCTCATTTAACTTTAGATGGGGAGCATTATGAGTTAAAAATAGATATTTTATCAGATGAAGAGCTTAAAGTTTGGATAATTGATAAAAATATGAATAAGACTCTAATCTACTCTCCAAAAGATGCAGAGAGTGTAGAGTTTAATATATTAGAGGCTAATAGTAGCAAAACTAGAGAGAGAGTTGATAGTGCAACTAGAATCTCTTACTCTATTCGTAGAGAGTATACACTAAATCAATCAAGAGCTTATCTACAAACTAAAGATTTACTATCTCATCTTAGAGCAGTAGAGGATATAGTTGTAAATCCTAATAGTAGTGGAGCTACTTGCGAAGAGCTTCAATACTTATCAGGTGATAGATATATTAAGTTATTAGATGGTGAAGCAAACTTAACAATAAGTGGTGAGACTTTTCCTATGGAGTTAAACTTAGAGTATAAACTAAATGAAAATAGAGAATTTTCAGAACCTAAATCTAAGAATTTAAAAATTAAAAAAGGTTGGAATCTAATCTCTTTGCCAGTTGATATAAATTTAACAGCTGTTGATTCTATATTTAGTGAGTTTGATTATGAAAAGATATATCTCTATGAAGATGAAAATTGGATAGAAAATCCTGATAATTTAGATGCTAAAAGTGGTTTTTGGATTAAATCTAATAGTGAGCAGAATATCTCTTTTGAGGGAATGGATTACAATCCAAATTTAGATATAGATTTTGATAAATGGGTTCTGTTAGGAACAGGTTCAGATATAAACCTTGAAGATAAAATATCTTTTGATTCAATTTGGACTTTTAGTGAAGTTTGGAGTAAAAACCCTGAAGATATTAGAGCTGGTAGTGGCTTTTGGATAAAGAGGTAAAAATGGGAAAACAGTTTAAAGAACTTAGAGATTCAGATATAGAGTTTATAAAAAAACAGAAGCTATTTTTTATAGCCTCTAGCTCAAATGCAGAGGTGAACCTATCACCTAAAGGGTATGATTGTTTTAGAGTTTTGAATAAAAATGAAGTTCTCTATTTAGATTACCCAGGTAGTGGAAATAGATTGGCAAGAGATATTACAAACTCTGGAAAAGTAACTATTATGTTTACAGCTTTTGAAGGTCCTCCGATGATTTGTAGACTCTTTGCAAAAGAGTTTGATTTAATCGAAAAAGATAATGAGCAGTTTGATGAGTATTTTAAACTTTTTGATAATACTCGAAAAGAATCGTTTAGACGAATTGTAAAGTTTAAAATCTATGCAGTAGAGAATAGTTGTGGTATGTCTGTCCCTCTTTTTGAGTATAAAGAGGAGAGAGAGGGATTAAGGGACTATTTTGAGAAGAGAACACCTGAAAAGGTAAGTGAGTATATAAAAAGTAAAGAGGTTCCAATAGATTTAGATTCTCTTTAGAGATTTATTTAACTAAATCTCTATTTCAAATATTAACTCTACTATATTAAATAAAAAAGCAAATTTTTTTCCCTTTTTTCGATAGAATTGCAATTAAAAAAAAGGAAAAAAATTGTTAGCAATCTACTCAAGTTATATTTTTTTAGCAATTGCTCTCTCAATATTGCAAATTAACTTTATTAAAAAACGAAAAAATCAAAAAGAATTTCTACTCTCAAAGAGTGAATTTATAAAAGCTGGAGAGTATCAAGAGAAAAAAGAGAAACTCGCAATTATCGAGCGTGTTTTAGATTTTATTATGTTTATATTCTGGATTAGTTTTGGCTTTAGTTTTTTAGATTCATTGATTCAAAGTGATAACAGTATCTTAAAAAGTGTTATTTTTCTAAATAGCTTTTTTATTTTAGGCTCAATCATCTCGATGCCACTTGATATTTATCAAAAATTTAAATTAGATAAAGAGTTTGGATTTAGCACAATCGATACTAAAACATATATTGTAGATACAATCAAATCTTTTGTAATGCTGATTCTAGTTAGTTCTCTTTTAGTAGCTCTAATTAGTTATGTAATAGAGAACTTTGCCCTTTGGTGGTTATATGGATTTTTGATTATATTTGCTTTTATGATTTTGATAAATGCGATATACCCTACAATTATCGCACCTATGTTTAATAAATTTAAACCACTTGAAAATGAAGAGCTTAAAAATAGTATCAGCTCACTTCTGAAATCAATTGGTTTTGAGAGTAGTGGAATCTTTGTAGTTGACGCAAGTAAGAGAGATAATAGATTAAACGCCTACTTTGGTGGTCTTGGAAAAAATAAAAGAGTTGTTCTATTTGATACTTTGATAGAGAAACTAACTCAAAATGAGCTTTTAGCAGTATTAGGACACGAACTTGGACACTTCAAACATAGAGATATTTTTAAAAATATAGCAATTATGGGTGTTATTCTCTTTGGTGTCTTTTTTATGTTTGGAAAGATGCAAAATACTCTTTTAGCTTCAGTAAATTTAGAATCAAACACACACTTTTTAATAGCTCTATTTTTACTAACATTCTCTAGCATAACTTTTTTTCTACTTCCACTTATAAACATAATAAGTAGAAATAATGAGTATAGTGCTGATGAGTTTGGCTCAGAGCTTAAAAGCAGAGAAGATTTAGCAAATGCACTTGTTAAATTAGCAACAGAGAATAAATCATTTCCATTTTCACACAACTCATATATCTTTTTCTACTACTCTCACCCACCTCTTAGTGAGAGATTAAAAAGACTTGGATATAAATTTAATTAGAGGTAATCCTCTTTTTTTATTTTATAAAATAACCTCTCTTTTAGCCTTTTATGTTATTTTAATAGCATAAATCTAAAGAATCTAAAGAAAGAAAGGTCTATTTTGTTACAAAATCTTACTCGAGCGATGAACCCTAGAGTATTTTTAACATCAGCTTTTATAATTTTGGCTTTTGTTCTACTCTCTGGAGTTTTTCCTCAAGCAATATCAAACTCCTTTAAAACTCTTCACAGTCTAATTATCAATAATGTTGGTTGGTTTTACGCCTTAGCAGTTGGGCTTTATCTGATATTTGTGCTATTTTTAGCCATGAGCAAATATGGAGATATAAAACTAGGACTTGACCATAGCGAACCAGAGTTTAGTTATATCTCTTGGTTTGCAATGCTCTTCTCTGCTGGTATGGGAATCGGGCTTATGTTTTTTGGTGTGGCAGAGCCTGTAATGCACTTCTCAAGCCCTCCTAGTGGGACAGAGCAGAGCATAGAGGCTATAAAAGAGGCTATGAATATCACATTTTTTCACTATGGAATTCATGCTTGGAGTATCTACGCAATAGTTGCTCTAATTTTAGCCTATTTTAGTTTTAGACACTCACTACCTTTAACGATTCGCTCAAGTCTATATCCTATTATTGGAGATAGAATTTATGGAAAAATCGGTGATGCAGTTGATATTTTTGCGATAATTTCAACAATGTTTGGAGTTGCAACATCACTTGGATTTGGAGTAAAACAGATAAATACAGGATTAAATTATCTATTTGGTATTCCAAACACTACAACTATGAATATAGTTATTATCGGTTTTATTACACTAATTGCAACCTTTTCTGTTGTTTTAGGGCTTGATAAAGGTATCAAAAAACTTAGTATGTTAAATATGATTTTAGCTGTAACTCTTTTAACTTTTGTCTTTATTTTAGGAGATACTAGCTTTTTAATTCAAGCCTTTATTCAAAATACAGGAAATTATATAAATAGTATTGTAGAGACAACTTTTAATCTATATGCACATGAAGATAGTAGTTGGATTAGCTCTTGGAGTCTATTTTATTGGGCTTGGTGGATTGCTTGGTCTCCATTTGTTGGAATGTTTATCGCTAGAATCTCAAAAGGTAGAACAATTAGAGAGTTTGTTTTTAGTGTTCTATTTGTTCCAGTTGGTTTTACATTTCTCTGGCTTACATTTTTTGGAGATAGTGCAATCGCTTTAATTGTAAAAGATAATTTAGTAACTCTACAATCATCAATATTAGATGATTCAACAATTGTACTTTTTAAATTTTTAGAGCAGTTCCCACTCTCGGGATTGACATCTTTTATATCTATACTTTTAGTTGTTACTTTTTTTGTAACATCTTCAGATTCAGGCTCATTAGTAATTGATATGATTGCCTCTGGTGGAAAAAAAGAGCCTCCTACTTGGCAAAGAGTCTTTTGGGCTGTATTAGAGGGAGCAGTAGCTAGTACACTTCTATTGATAGGAGGGCTAAAAGCTATTCAAGTCGCCTCTATATCAACAGCATTACCATTTTCTATTATTATTTTTATAGGAATTTATGGACTTTTTAAAGCTTTAAGAGTTGACAAACAGAAACAGGACTCTTTGCAAAATCTATACTTACACTCAGAACAGCCAAAAATATCTTGGCAAAAGAGATTAAAAAATATAATCTCATACCCTAGTAAGAGTAAAGCAGTAGAGTTTTTTGATAAGAATCTAAAGCAGAGTTTAGAGAGTGTTAAAGATGAGTTTATCAAACAGAGCATCGAAGCTGATTTAAAAGTAGAGAGAAACTCTATAAAGCTAAATATTCATAAAAGTGATGAGATGGATTTTATCTACGAAGTTAGATTAAGAGAGTATAAAACTCCTACTATTTCAGCAATTGAGAGTGATGATGATATATATTTTAAAGCTGAAGTCTTTTTGAAAGATGGGAGCCAAAATTATGATATTTTTAACTTTTCAAAAGATGAAATTATAAGTGATATTTTAGCTCAATACCAAAGATACACCCATTTTTTAGAAAAAATTCAGTAAAAAGATAGTAATTGAGTATTAAAACAAAAATTTTTTAGTCGATATTTGGGGTAGATAATAGAACCTCAAATATCATTTAAGGATTTTCAAATGGGTGCTTTTTCACTAAATACTAATATCTCATCAATGAATGCACAGAGAATTAATAGAGAGACAAATAGAGACTTAACAGGCTCTATGGAGAAGTTAGCTAGTGGTCTTCGAATCACAAAAGCAGCAGATGATGGCTCTGGTGAGACAATATCAAACTCACTTAGAAAACAATCAAGTGCTATTGGACAATCGATTAAAAATGCAAATGATGCCGTTGCGATTATTCAAATAGCTGATAAAGCGATGGATGAGCAGTTAAAAATCCTCGATACTATCAAAGTAAAAGCGACACAAGCAGCTCAAAATGGACAGACAAAAGAGACAAGAGAGGCGATTCAAAGTGATATTCAAAAACTTTTAAATTCACTAGATGATGTTGCTATGAATACAAGTTTTAACTCTCAAAGCCTTTTAAGTGGTAGCTTTACAAATAAAACTTTTCAAGTTGGTGGTTACTCTCAACAAGATATTACAATGACTATAAACTCAACTCTCTCAACTAAAGTTGGCTCAACTAGATTTGAGACAGTTACATTAGTTAGTGGTATAAGTGATATGACTTTTAACCGTGTTGATGGAGTTAATAACATAGATTTAGAGAGTGTCACAATCGGTTCACTTGAAGTTGGAACAGGTGTAAAGGCTCTAGCTGATGTTATTAATAAAAATAGTGATAATTTAAAAAATATAAGAGCTGGTTGGACAAACAGAGCCACAGCCTCTGTCGCTGTCACTACAAATGCCTCTATTGAAGGTTTAAAAGTAAATAACATAACAATTGGTAATATCTCAGGTATTGGCACAAATGATAATGATGGAAAACTTGTAAATGCAATTAACGAAGTTAAAGATTTAACAGGTGTAGAGGCTTATACAGACGAGAGTGGTGCATTAAATCTTAGAAGTTTAGATGGAAGAGGAATCAGAGTATCAGCTACTAGTGGTTTAAACTCTGTTGGATTTGCAAATGATACGAGTTTAACAGATTTTGGTAGATTAACTCTGAAGCGAAATGGTGCAACAGATATTAATTTTAGCGATGCTAATAATGTAACAACAACAAATCCAGTAGCTGGAACTGTTATGAATCTATCTGATGTAAATGGAGCATTAACAGCTGACCAAACAAGTGCTATTGGTGGTTTTGCAAATGCAAATGAAGCAAATGCAAATGGTTTAGGCATAGGTGTAACGACACTAGCTGGTGCGATGGCTATGATGGATATAGCTGATAGTGCTATTATGGAGCTTGATAAAATTCGCTCAAATATAGGTTCTTATCAAAATAGTTTTATCTCAACAATAAATAATATATCTGTAACTAAAGTAAATGTAGATTCAGCTAGAAGTCAACTTAAAGATTTAGATTTTGCTGAAGAATCTGCCTTTTTTAATAAAAAACAGCTTCTAACGCAATCTGGCTCTTACGCTCTATCTCAAGCAAACCAGATTCCAGCAAATGTACAGAAACTACTAAGTTAATAGTTACTACTTCCATCTCCAACTAGAGGTAGAACTTTCTCTATTTTAAAAGTGATTAAGTATCTATCTCTATCACCTTTTAACTCTCTTCTCGATAACTCTGCAATTTTAGGAGAGTTTTTCTCTTCAGATATTTTCGTTAAAACTAATCTAACCCCACTATACTCATCTGAACTATCTTTAAATAGATAATAAGCTGATGGATTTTCTTTTAAGTTTAAATAGTTTAACCTTTCAATAGTTATAAATGCTAATGTATCACTTGAGAGAATATGTGGTCTTGCAAAGAGTGCTGAGTTTACAACTCCTTTTGCATTTGCTGTTGATAAAGCACCAAAACCATCTATACTTTCAAAATATTTTTTTAAGTCCATTTTAACTCCTTTATAAAATTATACAAAAAAGGAAATGAGTATGAAAGAGACAATAGAGCTTTTTAGAGAAATTACAGATATTCCAAGATGTAGCCGAAATAGAGATAAAATAAAAGAGTATTTAACATCTTTTGCAAAAAATTGTGGTTATGAGGTTGAGATTGATAGTTTTGATAATATTCTCTGCTTTAAAGGTAGTCCAAAAATCTGTTTTCAAGCACACTACGATATGGTTTGCATTGGTAAAAACAGAATCAAAATAGTCGAAGTTGATGGCTTTTTAAAAGCAAAAAACGGAACATCTCTAGGTGCTGATAATGGAATAGCTATGGCTATGATGTTGAAAGCGATGCAAAACCACAGTGATATAGAGTTTCTATTTACTTCAGATGAGGAGATAGGTTTAATCGGTGCTACAAACTTAGAGTTAAAAATCAAATCAAATAAGATTCTAAATTTAGATAGTGAAGATGAGAATCATATAACAATAGGTTGTGCTGGTGGATTTGATATATCTGCTGATTTTGTTCCAGAGTATAAAAAGATAGAATCTGATGAGATTTTTTATGAAATAGTAGCAAAAGAGTTTTCAGGTGGTCACTCTGGTGCTGATATTGATAAACATATCAAAAATGCAATCAAAGAGGCTGGATTTTTACTTAATTCACTTGAGAATTTTAAACTTATAAAAATTGAAGGTGGAGAGGCTCGAAACTCTATTGCAAAACATCTAAATATCATAATCTCATCAAAAGATTCTCTCTCTATAGAACATGAAAATTTCGAATTAAATAGAATCGATGCCAATTATGAAAACTATATCGAAAACCAAGAGGAGTTAATTGAGCTTTTAGTTGCTCTTCCAATTGGAGTATTAGGTTTTGATAAAAAAATCGATAGTGTAGTTTCAAGTTTAAACTTTGGAATCATAAAAGATAAATCACCATATATTGAACTCTCTCTAATGGGAAGAGCAAACCATAATGAGGATTTGAAAAAGTTAATGCTTCAGACAACAGCTCTTTTAAAACTAGCAAAATGTGAAAATATAGAGATATTAGATGATTACCCAGCTTGGAATCCTGAAAATTCAGAGTTTTCAGAGTTTGTCAAAAAAGTATATAACGAAACTTTAGGTTTTGGTACATTTCAAGTTATCCACGCTGGGCTTGAGTGTGGAATATTAAAGGGTAAATTTGAAAATGTAGATATTGTCTCAATTGGACCAAATATTAACTACCCTCACTCTTCAAAAGAGGAAGTTGAGTTAAAATCAGTTGAGAATATATTAAGAGTAGTTGAGGCTATTTTAGATAGGATTTAAATCCTATCTTTCATAATTAACTAAATCTATCTAAAAATTCAACTTTCTTAAGAGCTTGTTTTATTTTATATATCATTTTATTAAAACTTAAAATAGTTTTTTAATTATAAGATAAAAACCAATTTATTATATCTGCTTTTTAAATTTCTTTCTGGTATTTTTTGATTATTTTCAGTAGTGTTTTTAAACTCACATATTTTACTTTTAAAACTGTTAAGTTACAGAGTTTTATTTTTAAATCTTCTGAGTTTGCATTTTTACACTTATCGCTAATAGAGTAGATTATTTTAGGTTTAAACTCTATTTTACCATCTCTTTTTCTCATGTCAGAAAATATATTTTTATAAAACCAATTCAACTCTATATCTTTAGCTCTTATTTTTAAAATTTTATCTTTGCATAGAATATTTTCTATTAATTTTTCATCTAAAACAACAAACTGTTTTAATTTATCCTTTTTTGATAAAAGGAACTCTTTAAACTCTTTTTTCTCTAAGTGAGAAATTAAGTTTTTCATGTCATTAATATTGTCTATTTCACTAAAATTTGTTTTTTCACAGAGATAATCAAGTGGATAAATTAATTTCATGATTCTCCAATATAATTTTTTTGCAATTTAAGAAAATTAATCTCTTTGACAATTATCTCTCTATCTTTTAAAAGAGGATTATCTATATCTATTTCAATTTCTATCTTTTCAGAATCACTGTCAAAATATTTAGGAATCCAAAATTCACTTTCAATATTACTATCTTTAAAATCACTATGCTGTTTTAGAGCCAACTCATAAACTAACTGTTTTGTAGTAGCTATTTGCAAGTGTTTATCATCTGTTTCTAAATACTCTTTAGAGAGATTTTTAAAATCTATAATTTTTATGCTAATATCTTCTAATATTTTTTTAGTTAATCTATCATATAACCTATCTCTATCTCTTTCTGAAGTGTAATCTCGCTCTTGATTTTTATCAACATAACTAGTTCTATCCCAACTTGCTAATTCTAACTTTTTTAAATTATATCTATTTAAAAAAAACTCATTACTACTAAACTTATTAATAAAGCTTATATCTATTTTTAGTTTATAATAGTGATTACTCCAATCTGTGTCATAAGTTGTCTTATAAATATTATCTAAATTAAAAATATCTGCTTTAGTTAAATTTATATCTAATTTTCTATTTAAAACTATATCAGGATAGATATATCTATTTTTTTCATTTGATTTTTGTAGATAAAAGGGATTATCAAAATTTTTATCTTTAACATAACACTCTTTAAATCCAAAATATTTTAGATTCTTTTTTTTATAATTACTACTATCAGCAAAGATAATATCTTCCTCTCTTGTATCAAAGAGATATTTTTGGCAAATATCTTCCCAAACAAAATTAAAATTATCGATTCCCCACTTAATATCTTTTGATTTTACCATTTTATTAAAGTATAAAAACTTCTCTATCGCTTCATAAATATCAAAATATAACTCATCTTTATAGATAGTTTTTTTATCAATTGAATCTAAAATATCTTTCAATCTCTCTATTGTAATTTTTGAATTTTTACCAAAGATATTATCATTTTGATTTAATCTAAACTTCTCTACAAAATCATTATAAAAACTTCTATATTTTAAATTTTTACTACTCTCTTTTAATTTCTCATTTATTTGAGAGTAGATAAATATAAGCATATTCAAAATATCAATCGATGGTTTTGTTGTTAAAAATTTTTTATTATCTAAAACTTCATCGATTATTGCAATATCATCTTGATATATAGCATTTTCTAAATATTTTGATTTTATTTCAAATGGTTTTGTAGGTGCGATTTTGGTATTAAAATCGATAAAACTCTCTCCCTCAACAAACTCTATAATAGAATCTATTAGCTCTAGCTTTGAGTAAAAAATAGCACTCTCATCATCTTCATTTTCTAGTTTATACTCTCCATCTTTTGGCTTATTTTTATCTGCATTTGTTTGAGTATCTAAATGATTTTTATAAACTTTAAATGTTTTATATAAATCTACAAAAAAATCATTCAAACTAAAATTATCCTCATCAATATCTTCAAACCCATAAGGCAGAATAAAAAAAGGCTTTTCACTCTCTATTTCGCTCTCTTTACTTGAGCGAATGCCTACAAAAGCCTCTTTTATATTAAACTCTTTCCTATCTTCGCTAGAGTTTATTATTTGATAATCTTCAAAATTAAGCATTATCGTATTTAGTCCATATTGCTTCTATAAATTTTTCTACTTCATTTTGAAACTCTCCAAAAGTATTTAATTTAACTTTACTATCTTTTGTTGATAAAAGTTCGTTTAGTGGCTCTTTATCTCTTGAAAAGATACTATCCCATAAATAAAACATCAACTTATTTTTTATTTTATCAATTGGGATAGATAAGTTTTTCTCTTCGTTTTTAATAGCTTTTATGAAAAAGAAACCTATCTGTTTATCTTCAACTCCTCTTATACTGCTTGATTGTTTTAGTAAAAAGTTATTTAATTTAGTAATAAAATCAACCCAATAATATTCTTTTTCATTTAAATAAATATTAGAATTTAATTCTTTTATAATAAAATATTTTTCTTCATCCTCCTTAAACTTTTCAACAAAACCTCGAGGTCTTCTTCTATCATCATTAGCAATATATCCCCAGTAGTTTTTTATATATTCCCAATCCCATCGACGCTTAAATGCACTATCCATATAGAAAATAGATTCATCACTTGTATTCATTGTACCTATGATAGATAAGTTTAGAGGAATTTTTATGCTTTTGTTTTTGTCTATAGTTAAAAACTTTTTTAATATTTCAATTATTTTAATATTTTCAGATAAAAATATTTTAAGAACTTCTATTTCATCATCAGTAAAAGTTTTAAATATTTCAACTTCAGCAAACTTAAATTCATCAAGTGTTTCTATTTCTTCTTCTAGAGTAATTTTTTTACATATTTCAATTTTTTCTGAAGAGAGTGTTTTGAAAATTTGATTTTGTTCAATTAAAAGATTATGAGCTTTTTTATTTATTATTGAAATAATTTTTTCTTTTTGAAACTCTTTTTTTATCTCTTTGATTTTTTCTTTAAAAATAAGCTCTATCAATTTATTAAACTCCATCTCTGAGAGGTTTATCTCATAACTCGACCAGCCATCATCATCTCTATCTAAAAGCTGAAAAATAGAGCCAAATATAGCAGAAGAGTTTCCTCGATTTATCTCATCAATCACAAGAGCTACATTTTTACTATCTTCATCTAAACTACTATCTAATAAATTTTTATAAGCTTGTGCTAAAGCTCTTAAGAAATGACCTGCATAGTAGTTATATTCTACTTTTGAATCATTTGTAATAGGTAGAAGTTTTCCCATAAAATCACCATAACCATACTCTGGGTGAAATACAGTTTTGATAATATTTGAATCATCTTCTATATTTAAATCATTTGGTATAACCTCTTTATGAACTTTATAGCTTTTGCCACACCCTGGAATCCCAAAATATATTTTTTGATAGAAATTCAAATCTATTCCTTATAAAGTATATGCTTTTTTAATTTTTAATAAAAATTTTAAAATATTGTATAAAAATATATAATAATTGTAAAGCGATATGATTAAATTTATAAAAAAGGTGATAGTTAAAAAAAAGAAGGAGGGGAAAAAGCTCTATTAGAGCTTGTAAGTTAAGTTAATAAAAGTTAATAAAGTGGATAGTTTGTTTTTTCGGCAATAAAAAACAAATGGAAATTTTGCAAAATTAGAGCTTAAACCTTTTAAGATTTAAGCTACTACTTTGCAAATAGTTAACATATATATAAAGGAAAATTACAGAGATAAAAGATCCATAAACTCATTTACAGGAGTGTTTTCTAATTTCTCTTGGCTTGAACATAAATCCATAACTAATTCAGAATTTTTAGGAGATAATCTTGTAGCTAAGTTAGCCTCAAATTTAGCAACTAATACAGGAATACCTTCGTCTCTTCTTCTTCTGTGACCAATTGGGTACTCAATTTCAATCTTTTCAGTGCTTGAGCCATCTTTAAAGAATACTTGAAGAGCGTTAGCAATTGATCTCTTATCAGCTTCTAAATACTCAGTAGTATATCTATCATCAACTAAACACTCCATTTTTTCTCTAAGAGCATCAACTCTAGGGTCATTTGCAACGCTATCTTCGTAATGATCAGCTGTTAATCCACCAAAAATTAATGGAATAGCTACCATATATTGTAAACAATGGTCTCTATCTGCTGGATTTGCTAAAGGTCCAACTTTGTTAATAATTCTATGTCCAGATTCTTGAGTAGTGATAACGATTTTTTCAATCTCATCTAATCTATCTTTAACATCACTATGAAGTGCAACAGCACACTCAACAGCAGTTTGTGCATGGAACTCTGCTGGGAAGCTAATTTTAAATAGAATCTGCTCCATTACATACGAACCAAATGGTTGAGGAAGAACAATCTCTTTGCCACCCATTTTAACATCTTGGTAACCCCAGTAACCAGCACTTAGAGCTGATGGATAACCCATCTCACCAGTTAATGCTTTAAGAGCTAAATTAACACCTCTACTAGAAGCATCACCAGCAGCCCAGCTTTTTCTTGAACCAGTATTTGGTGCATGTCTATAACATCTTAAAGCTCCACCATCTACCCATGCGTGAGAAACAGCATTTCTAACTTCGTCAAAAGTACCACCAAACATTGCAGCAGCTACAGCAGTTGAAGCGATTCTAACTAATAGAACATGGTCAAGCCCTTCTCTATTGAAGCAGTTTTCAAGTGCTAAAACACCTTGAATTTCATGAGCTTTAATCATCGCTGTTAAAACATCAAGCATAGTTAAGGCATCTTTACCTTCACTTAAATTTTTTCTACTTAAATAATCAGCTACAGCTAAAATTGCCCCTAAGTTATCAGATGGGTGTCCCCACTCAGCAGCTAACCAAGTATCATTATAATCTAACCATCTAACCATACAACCGATATTAAATGCAGCTCTCTCAGGATCTAATTGGTAAGAAGTTCCTGGAACTTTAGCACCGTTAGTCATCTCAGCACCTGGTACAACAGGTCCTAAAAGTTTTGTACATTGTGGATATTTTAATGCTAATAGCCCACAACCTAAAGTATCCATTAAACAATATCTAGCAGTCTCATACGCCTCTTTACTATCAACTTTGAAGTTAACTGCGTACTCTGCAATATCTGTTAGAACTTGATCAAAATCTGGTCTCTCTGTATTTAAAATCCCCATATCTGCGCCCATAAAAACACCTTCCTTAATTTAGTTTTATTTAATTATTTAATTTCAAAATTCTTTGGAAAATTGGAAAAAGAGAAAAAAAGAGAAAGAGAAGATTATCTATCTTCTACTTTTTTAAACTCTTTAGGCTCAGGTCCAATATACTCTGCACCTGGTCTAATTAATTTATTATTTGCTCTTTGCTCTTTAACATGAGCTGCCCAACCTGTTGTTCTACTCATAATAAAAATAGGAGTAAAATAATCAGTTGGAATATTTAAAAATCTATAAGCTGAAGCACTGTAAAAATCAGCATTTGGTGGAAGTTGAGGCTTCTCTTTAGCCATAACACCCTCAATCGCTTCACTTATTTTAAATGTAGGATTTTCGCCATCTAATTTTCTTGACCACTCTTTAATAATCGCATTTCTAGGATCGCCACCAAGTCCGTAAACTCTATGACCAAAGCCCATTAATAGAGTTTTTTTCTCAAGCATTTCATAAACACCTTTTACAGCATTTTCAGGAGTATCAAAAGAATCGATTAATCTCATAGCAGCTTCATTTGCTCCACCGTGAAGTGGTCCTCTTAAAACACCAATACCAGTAGTGATACAACTAAACATATCTGACATTGTAGAAGCACAAATTCTTGATGCAAAAGTAGAAGCGTTAAACTCATGCTCAGCATATAAGATAAGTGATGCATGCATACAAGCAACTTCATCAGCACTTGGAGCTTTTCCATGAAGTTTTTCTAAAAAGAAACCACCAATACTATCTTGGTCACTATCAGTTGACATTTTAGAGCCATCTTTTACAAAATTGTGCCAGTATAGTAGAATCGATGGGAAAATACCAAGTAATCTTTTAATTACTCTATCTTGGTCACTAAAATCATCAGCTTCACTCTCAAGAGTTCCTAAAGCTGAACAACCTGTTTTCATAACATCCATAGGATGAGCATCAGCAGGAATATTTTCTAAAATAGCTTTAATTGGCTCAGGTAGAGTTCTAGCAGCGATTAATTCAGCTCTATAAGCCTCTAATTCAGTTTTTGTAGGAAGCTCATCATATTGTAAAAGGTATGCTACTTCTTCAAATTCTGCATTAGCAGCTAAATCTTCAATACTATAACCTCTATAATTTAAACCGTTTCCTTTACCAACTGTACAAATCGAAGTTTGACCAGCACTTACACCAGCTAATCCACCAGTTTTTTTAGACATCGCTTTCTCCTTTCTAAAATGTTTTTTAATTGGAAATTATCGGAAAGTAGAGAAATCTCTATTTCTCTTTATTTTGTGCAAAAAGAGCATCTAATCTCTGCTCAAACTTATGGTAACCTAACATATCATAAAGCTCCATTCTAGTTTGCATAATATCGATTACACCCTTTTGAGTGCCTTGCTCTTTTAACTCTTGGTAAACTGTTAAAGCAGCTTTGTTCATAGCTCTAAAAGCTGATAGAGGATATAGAACCATATCGATTCCAACACCAGCAAGTTCTTCAGTTGTAAAGTATGGAGTTGCACCAAACTCTGTGATATTTGCTAAAACAGGTACATCAATCTCATTTGTAAATTGCTTGTACTCCTCTAGTGTATGAATAGCTTCAGCAAAAATCATATCAGCACCAGCTTCAACATAAGCCTTAGCTCTCTCAACAGCAGCTTCTTGCCCCTCTGATGCGTGTGCATCAGTTCTAGCCATGATAACAAAACTATCATCAAATCTACCATCAACAGCAGCTTTAACTCTATCACTCATCTCCTCTTTTGAAACAAGCTCTTTGTTTGGTCTATGTCCACATCTTTTCGCTGCAACTTGGTCTTCCATATGAACAGCTGCTACACCAGCTCTAATCATCTCTTTTACTGTTTTTGAAATATTTAATGCACTTCCCCAACCAGTATCAATATCAACTAAAAGTGGTAAGTCACTAACAGATGTAATTCTTCTTGAATCTTCTAAAACTTCGTTTAGTGTTGTCATTCCAAGGTCAGGTAGACCAAAAGATGCGTTTGCAACACCACCACCAGATAGATAGATAGCTTTATGTCCCGCTGCTTTTGCTTGGATAGCTTGATAAGCGTTGATAGTACCTACTATTTGTAATGGATTCTCAGATTTAACTAATTCTCTAAATTTTGCTCCTAATGACATACATCTCCTTTGGTTTTTATTTTTTTTGTTTATTTAATTTTTTGGAAAATTCTATTTAATCTATCTTATTTAATTTTAAAATTCTTCTATCTATTTCTTTTCACACGGTTTTGGATAACCAAGCTCTTTTATAGCTTTTTCCATCTCTGGTAAAACGCTCTCATCTTCAATTGTTGATGGCATATTCCAGCTATCACCATCAGCCATTGACTTCATTGTTCCTCTTAAGATTTTTCCACTTCTAGTTTTAGGTAATCTATTTACAACAGTAGCGATTTTAAAACTTGCAACTGGTCCAATTTCATCTCTAACTAACTGGCATACACCTTTGGCAACACCACAATTATCTCTCTCAATTCCCTCTTTTAGAACTACAAAACCAGCTGGTACTTCACCTTTTAACTGATCTTTAATCCCAATTACAGCACACTCAGCAACATCTGGATGTTTAGAAATAACCTCTTCCATCTCACCAGTTGATAATCTATGTCCTGCAACATTGATAACACCGTCCATTCTACCCATAACCCAAACATATCCATCTTCATCGATATATCCAGAATCACCACTTAAGTAGTAACCTTTATAGTAGTTAAGGTATGAGTTTTGGTATCTCTGCTCATCTTCCCAAACCGTCATTAGACAAGATGGTGGAAGTGGAAGTTTAATAACAATATTTCCTAGTGTTCCAGCTGGAACCTCTTCACCCTCTTCATTTAAAACTTGTAGGTTAAAGCCTGGCATAGCTTTTGTTGGTGAGCCTGGCTTGATTGGCATTTTTTCAAGTCCAATAGGATTTGCAGCAATTGCCCAACCTGTCTCAGTTTGCCACCAGTGATCAATTACATCTTTACCAGTAATTTCACTAGTCCAATTTAGTGTATCACTATCGCATCTCTCACCAGCCATAAAGATATGGTCAACCGAGCTTAAGTCATACTTTTTAGCCCATTCACCTTTTGAATCTTCTTTTTTGATAGCTCTAAATGCAGTAGGAGCTGAGAATAGAACTTTAACTTTATGCTCTTCACAAACTCTCCAAAATGCACCTGGGTTTGGAGTTCTAACAGGTTTACCCTCATATACAACAGTAGTTGAACCATTAATTAATGGAGCATATACAATGTATGAGTGACCAACAACCCAGCCAACATCACTAGCAGCCCAGAAAACTTCACCTGGTTTTACATTATAGATATTTTTCATAGACCATTGCATCGCAACGCAGTGTCCACCATTACTTCTAACTACACCTTTTGGTTTACCAGTAGTTCCTGAAGTATAAAGAATATATAGTGGGTCAATTGCATCAACAGGCACACAATCAACAGCACAAGCTTTAGCTTCCTCTTCTGCCCAGTCGAAATCTCTCCAAGGAAGTAGATTAGCTGTCTCTTGAGGTCTTTGGAAAACAATACAACTAGTTGGTTTATGACTAGATTGTTTGATTGCTTCATCTAATAGTGGTTTATAGTGGATAATTTTACTTCCCTCTATTCCACAAGAAGCAGTTAAAATTACTCTAGGTTTTGCATCTTCGATTCTAGTAGCAAGTTCGTGTGCAGCAAATCCACCAAAAACAACAGAGTGAATTGCACCAATTCTAGCACAAGCTAACATTGCGATAACAGCTTCAGCAATCATCGGCATATAGATAACAACTCTATCGCCTTTTTGAACACCTCTAGTAACTAAGACACCAGCAACTTTTGCTACTCTGTCTCTTAACTCTTTATATGTATAGACTTTTTTTGTATCTGTAACTGGAGAATCGTAAATTAGAGCAGGTTGATCAGCTCTACCATTTTCAACATGTAAATCAAGTGCATTGTAGCAAGTATTCATGCACCCACCAACGAACCATCTGTAGTGACCGTTTACTACATCTAAAACTTTATCCCATTTATGGTACCAATGAATATCTTCAGCGGCTTTTGCCCAAAACTCTTCTGGATTCTTAATAGATTTATCATAAGCTTCTTGATAAGCCATTACCCTCTCCTTCAAAGACTAGTTAAAATGTGAGTATTACATTTTGTTACATGTATTATTACATAAAAGTAATTGATTTGTCTGTACAAGTTTTGATTTTTAATTTACAGTTTGTATACAAGTTACTCAGCTTTGTACAGATATGACAATTTTTGTACAAATTTTATTTTTTATGGACTAAAATAGTCTTTTTTTAACAATTATGTAGATAAAATATACTTAATTATTTTAGAAAATTGAAAAAATAGTATCAATTAAAGGAGATTTTTTTTGTATTTATCTGCACTTGATAAGATAATAGAGATATACAGACGCTCAGCTCTTAGTATCTCAAAATTTGCAAAAGTTATTGGAAAAGATAGACGAACTGTTACATCTTGGCTTGATAAAACCACCAACAAAGAGCCATCAGTAGAGGTTAAACAAGCTATTTCGAAATTTTTTAGATACCCTTATAAAATATGGGAAGAGAGTTGCTCAAACGATGAGTTTGTAGACATAATAACAGGAGTTCCCCAAGAGGAGATTAGAATTATCGATGAGGGCTACTATGGAGGACTTCTATATATATTAGAGTGTGAACATTTAGAGAGATTTGTAATACATCAGCAATTCCCTGGACCTATGTATAGAGACAAGATAGTTCCTAGAGTCTACAAAGATAGAAACTCTCAAGAGATAGAGGAGCTTAAAAAAATAAGAATTAAAAAGATGCTTGATTACTCTTTTCAATCAATTGAGTGGTATTCGATTCAATCAATGTTATCGTTTGCATTCTCAGAGGTTGGGAACTTCTATACAAAAGAGCATAAATTATATATTTTAGATTTAATGTATGATACATTCTATGATAACTATAATAAAAGTTTATACTTTTTTGATTCGCACTCGAGAAAAATTTATGGAATGGATACAGCATATACTTCAATTAATATAAAAAAGAATATAATGTTTTTTAAAGCCCCTATTGAGTCTGTCTTCATTGAAATTAGAAATAAAAAACTAATTGAGAAGATTCATAAATATTTTACATCTGTTACGAAATCACCCAGTCATGTTAACAGAATGGATTCTATAAATATATTAAAATCACTTCAAAAATCGATAGAGCTTGATGAGAGTATTATCGACTTTTATGAAAAGATAAATAAAGAGACAGATTATGGTGAACTTTTTTTAAATAATTTAAGTATTCATTTACACAAGAGAGTTTCAAAACCTAAAGATGGACAGAAGAGAAATTAAAGGTTAAATTATGCAGATAGATAATAAATCAAAAAAGACTCTTTTAAATATGCTTGTTAGCTCAATATATAAGTTATCAAACATAGATATAGAAAATGTACAGTTAGATATGAAAATTAAGCTCTTAAGTGAGTATCAAATTATTACAGAGTATCAAAATAGATTTCTTCAACAGATTCTAAATGAGTTTGAAGCATTAGATGATAATGAAGAGAGTGTTATAGAGGATAATGTCTTAATAGCAATCGATTTTTTAGAATCGATTTTAGATAATTTTAAAATAAAAGGCGAGTTAGACTTAAGAGGCTTCTCGCCTAGTGGGTACCATTTTGAGACAGGGACTAAACATGATTTAGATGGTTTTGATATTGATGGATTTGATGTATATGGCTTTGATAGAGAGGGTGTAAATAAGATAACAGGTACCAAATATAATTTAGATGGATATGATAAAGAGGGATATAACTATATTGGCTTTAATATTGGAGGCTTTGATAGAGAGGGCTTTAATACAGATGGCTTTAATAAAGATGGGTTTGATAGAGATGGATTCAATAAAGAGGGGTTTAATCTATTAGGCTTTAGTAGAGATGGATTTGATACAGAGGGCTTCGATATAGATGGATTTAATCGTTTCGGCTATAACCGTTTTGGTTATGATAGAGAGGGTTTCCATATAAATGAGTTTGATATGAATGGATTCAATTCAGAAGGGTTTGATAGAAGTGGATTTAACCGTTTTGGATTTGATAAAGAGGGATTTGATAGGTTTGGTCTTGATAAAGAGGGATTTGATAGACTTGGATACAATAGAAAAGGCTTTGATAGAGATGGAATCAATAAAGATACTGGCTCAATGTTTGATGAGTTAGGTTATGATAAAAATGGCAAAAGAAGACGAGTCGATACCGATTTTGAGTATAGTAATGACTGGATAAAAAAAGATTACTATCTATAAAATTTTATGATAAAATCCTCTTTTTAAATTTTTATTAGGATAGAGAATGAATAAAGAGGATTTTTTTATATCTAAAATCTCAAAAGATTCCAAAGTTATCGGAGATGATGGGGCTTTTATAGATAACTTTGTCTACTCTCAAGACGCTTTTTTTGAAAATATACACTTTAAAAAATCTTGGTTTTCACTAGAGCAGATTGCTAAAAAATCGATGCTTGTAAATATATCTGATGCAATTGCTATGAATGCTAAACCTAAATATGCACTCATAACTCTAGCTATACCTAAAAACTACACAAGAGAGATGCTAGAGGAGTTAGCTGATGGGTTTTTAGAAGTTGCTAAACAGTTTAATATAGATATTATCGGTGGTGACACAATAGCAAACTCTAAACTAGACATATCTATCACAATAATCTCAAAAACTAAAAACCCTATATATAGAAAAGGATTAAAAAGAGGAAATCTTTTAGCTTATAGTGGTTTTTTGGGTGAATCAAAAAGAGATTTAAATAGACTCTTTAAAGGCTTTAAAATCTCTAAAGATTCAAAATTTATAGAACCAAAACTACATGATGAGTTTTTTTATAAAATATCTAAATATGTAACTTGTGCTTTAGATATATCTGATGGACTCTTTTTTGAGCTTGATAGAATCGGTAAATTAAATAGATTATCATTTGATTTTTTTGAAAAAATAGATAAAAGTATTGGAACAAGTGGCGAAGAGTATGAGCTTTTATTTGGATTTGATAAAAGATATAGAGCAAAAATAGAAAACCTTGCAAAAAAATATAGAGTAAAATTAACTATATTTGCTAAAGCTAAAAGAGGTAGATATAAAAATAGCTCTAAAAATCATCACTTTTAAACTCAACTATCTCTATTTCTTATTTTGAATCTTAATAAGTTTATTAAATCGTAGAAAGAGATAGAGATAGTAACAAAAATATTTCATGAATAAAATAGATATTTTTTCAGCTTTTAAAAAGCTAAAATTAAAGTTCGCTTCAGTATAATTCGCAATTGCCTTTACTACTACTTACACATCAATCCTAAATTGGTTGCATTGTTTATGCGAAGGGATGTGGAGGCTTAAACCAATTATTTTTATTAGGAGTTTTTTTTATGGTTACAATGAAAGATTTACTTGAATGTGGTGTACACTTTGGTCACCAAACTAGAAGATGGAATCCAAAAATGGCTAAGTTTATTTTTGGTGTTAGAAAAAATATTCACATTATCGATTTACAAAAGACACTTAGATACTTTAGATATACATATAATATCGTAAGAGATGCTTCAACTGAGGGAAAAACAATTCTATTTGTAGGTACTAAAAAACAAGCAACTGATACAATTAGAGACTTTGCAAATAAGTGTAATATGCCTTATGTTAACTATAGATGGTTAGGTGGTATGCTTACAAACTTCCAAACAATTAAAAGATCAGTTAGAAAATTAGAAATTATTGAAGAGATGCAAGAATCTGGTCAAATTGACCTTTTAACAAAAAAAGAGGCTTTAGTTTTAACTAGAAAAAAAGAGAAATTAGAAAAATATTTTGGTGGAGTTAGAAACTTAAAAAAACTTCCTGATGTAATCTTTGTAGTTGATGCTGTTAAAGAGAGAATTGCTGTTCAAGAAGCTAGAAGATTAGGAATCCCTGTTATATCTCCACTAGATACAAACTGTGACCCTGATGTTATCGATTATCCAATTCCTGGAAATGATGATGCTATTAGAAGTATTCAACTATTTTGTAGAGAAGTAGCTGATGCAATCATCGAAGGAAGAGAGATAAAAGAGCAAGATGAGAACAAAGCAAAAGAGGAAGAGCAAAAGAGTGAAGAGGTAGCAACTGAGACTACTGAAACAAGCGAAAAAACAGAAGCAAAAGATACAAAAAAGGAAGACTAATGGCAATTACAGCAGCTTTAGTAAAAGAGTTAAGAGACAAAACTGGCGCAGGAATGATGGATTGTAAAAAAGCTTTACAAGAGTGCGATGGTAGTATCGAAAAAGCTGAAGAGCATCTAAAGAAAAAGGGTATGGCAAAAGCTGCTAAAAAATCTGATAGAATAGCTGCTGAGGGTAGAATTTCTGTAGAGATTAGTAGTGATTTTTCAAAAGCAACTATGAGTGAAATTAACTCAGAGACTGACTTTGTTGCTAAAAATGAAAACTTTTCAAATCTTACAAATGAGACAACTTCTCATATTCATGCAAATGAAATATCAACTACTGAAGAGTTAAATAGTACAACTATCAATGGTGTTACTTTTGAAGAGTATTTAAAAGAGAAAATCTCTAAAATTGGTGAAAATATTGTTGTTAGAAGATTTGCAAAACTTAACGCTAGTGAGGGTGGTTTTGTAAATGGTTACCTACACTCAAACGGTAGAGTTGGTGTAGTTTTATCTGTAAAAGGTGAAAACAACGATAAAAATGTAGCTTTAGCTAAAGATATTTGTATGCATATTGCTGCTATGAATCCTAAATATCTTTCAAATGCTGACATTCCTGTAGATGTAGCTGAAAAAGAGACAGAGGGAATGATTAAAGAGATTGAAAAAGAGAATGAAGAGAGAAGAAGATTAGGTAAACCTGAGAAAAATATTCCTAAATATGTTAGTAAAACTCAATTAACTGATGAAGTACTAGCTCAAATTGAAGAAGATTTAAAAGCTGAACTTAAAGCTGAGGGTAAACCTGAGAAAATTTGGGATAGAATCTTACCTGGAAAACTTGAGAGATTTATCGCTGATAACACTCTACTAGACCAGAGACTATCTCTACTATCACAAGAGTATGTAAAAGCTGAAAACAGAGAAAATGTGGCTAAAATATTAGAAAATGCTAATGTAGAAGCTATTGAGTTTATCAGATTTGAACTTGGTGATGGTATCGAGAAAAAGGGTTGTGATTTTGCTGCTGAAGTAGCTGAGCAGATGAAATAGGTCTTAAGAGTTTAAACTCTTAAGTCTCCTTTTATCAATATTTTCTAATATATCTTTAAATGAATCATCTTTTTTGAAATTCTCTGTTGTATACTCAAGCTCTACTTTAAACATAACATCTTTAACTTTCAAACTCTTATTTTGTAAAAATCTATCAATATTTGATAAATCTTTATCTAGCTTTGAACTATTCTCTTTAGCTAAAACTAAAAATTTATCTTCACTAAATCTAATAATTGATGTTAAATTTATTTTTTTTAATAGATTTGCTATATAGATAACAACTTTATCACTGATAGAATAACCATAAATGTCAACTAGTGTCTGATAGTTTTTTACAAAAACAAGAGATACAGCTCCATGACTTACAAAACAGTCATTTTTTAAATAAATCTCAAATAGCCATCTTCTGTTATAAATTTTTGTCAAGTCATCAGTATGAAGCTCCTCTTTTAAAATAGCCATCTGTTGCTCTAACATATCCATCTCATCTTGAATATCTTCTAGTTTACTTGTATCTTGAGTAAGTATAGCTTGTTTAGCTTCAGTAATATTATGTTTTAATTTTTCTGTATTTTTTTGTGTCTCTTCATTTATCTTATTTATATCTCTAAAAGTAAAATCGTAGACTTTATCTTGATCTGCAACTAAAACTTCGCTTACATCAATATTTCTATCTTCAGCATTATTTATAAAAACTTCCTCATATAAAGAAGGCAGAACAATGTTTATTGTCATAAGTTCACTAAAAGTAGCACTAGTTAACGCAGCTAAATCTCTATCTTCCATTTTTATCCTTAGTTGAAATAGTATTTCTTTATATTATACTACTTAAAACTCAAAAAAATTTAAAGCATAAAGCTAAATTATAAAATTTTTTATTTAATGAGTAAAAAAACAGAAAATAACCAAGTAATATAAAAAATAGTTTACTTTCTAGCTTTAAATATAATTTTAACTTATATTTATTAAACACCTTTTCGTCTATTATAGATTCGAATATGTAACCTATCACTATAGAGATAGTTATAATTTTTACAAAACTCTATAATACTCTTATCATGCATATTTAGCTCCTCTATAGAGTCTCCACATGGCATACAGAAAATATCAATATTAGGAAAAATTTTTGTAATACTCTCTATCTCTGAATTTTGATACTCTTTAATATAGTCTCTATCTAGTACAAATTTAAAAAAACTATCTTTGGAGTTTTTAACAAGAGCCTCTATAGCTTTTGGATTAACTCTTTTATTAAAACTCTCTTTAGAGTTTTCAAGCTTAACGCTCATTGCAAAAATAAGATTTTTATAAGCACTATATCTATCAAAATCTATAAAGATAGATGCATTTGTCTCAACTGTAACTCTATATTTTAATACTAACTGCTCAACTAAGGAGTAAAAAACTCTATTTTTAAAATTAAGTAGAGGCTCTCCACCTGTGATTATAATATCTGGAAAATAGTCTAAATCTCTCTGATAAGAATCTATTATCTCTAAAAGAGGCTCTAAGTTATCTATCTTTTGCCAACTCTCTCCAAAGTGCTTTTTATCAACAGAGTAGAGCGAGTCACAACCTGATAAAACTTCACCTGTAAGAGGTGATTTGCTTTTTGATAAAAAACCTCTACACTCAAAATTACAAAGTCCAAATCTTAAAAAAATTGCACTCTTCCCCTGATATTTCCCCTCACCTTGAATACTAAAAAAATGCTCTACTAAATACAATATATACCTCTACCCACCTGTTTGAAAAAAGCCTCTAGTTGATTCCTCTTGTTCCCATCTATTTTTCTCTGGTTTATCTTTAATAACACTTTCAAAAATTTTTGTTGCTAACTCTAAATCATTATCTTTAATAGCCTCTTTAATACTCTTTGCTTCATCAAAGTAAAGACACGGAATTAAAAAACCCTCAGCAGTTAAACGGATTCTATTGCAACTTTGACAAAAGTCATCTTTATAAGGCTCTATTACACCAAATATATAGTTATCATCTGTTGTAAAGTATCTAGCAGGTGATTTTAAATTTTTTTCAACTGGAGTAAAATTATATCTAGTTTTTAAATTTTCCAAAATAGTTTTAATATCGATTCCAACTAAATCTTTAGCAAAACTATTTGACATAAACTCTATAAATCGAATAGGAATATCTCTCTTTTTTGCAAACTCAAATACTTTAAAAAGCTCTTTTTCATTTATATCTTTAAATAAAACACTATTTAGCTTTACTTTTAAACCCACCTCTATCGATTTCTCAATCCCTTTTAAAACATTCTCTAAAATATCTTTTTGAGCTAATTTTTTGGCTATATCTTTATCTAGTGTATCAAGCGAAATATTTATCCGTTTTAATCCAGCCTCTTTTAATTTCAAAGCAGAATTCTCTAGTAAGTAGGCATTTGTAGTTAGAGCTAAATCTATATCATTTTTATAATCAAAAATCATCTTTATAAAAATATCTAAATTCTCTCTAAGTAGAGGTTCACCACCTGTAATCCTAATCTTTTTTATACCCTTATCAATTGCAATTTTTACAAACTTGAAAAGCTCTTCATAACTTAAAAGGTTCTCTTTAGGTGTCCAGCTAAATGGCTTCTCTGGCATACAGTAGAGACATCTAAAATTACACCTCTCTGTTACAGAGATTCTTAAATAATCAACTTCTCTGCCATAACTATCAATAAGCATCTTAAACACCTTGTTTTAAATTTAATGCGTATTTATAGTATATTTTTTAGTTTTTGTAAAGAAGTTTCATGGGGCTAAATAGCTCTTTCACTCTCTCATTTTTAATAAAAGATATATTATAGGGGTGTTCAAACTCATGAGTTTGATAATTTAAGTTTAATCTATTTATCTCATCTTTTGCCCAATTTCCAAAAAGTATTAACTCTATATCGTTATCTTTTACTCGATTTAATACTATTTTTAAAAACTCTCTCCAATATTTTAAATGTCTTTTTTTACTACTATCAACTTTTGTAGTAAAAACAGGAACTATGTTTAAAAGTAACACTCCATTTTTTTCAAAGTTATCTCTAAGCTCAAATATACTCTCTATAAAATCACTTTTATCTAACTTTGCTATCTCTTTTTGTTCTATCTCATAACTATCTAAATGAAGTAACATTTTCATAAAGTTTCGAAGACTTGTCGCACTATTTACCTCTTTTGAGAGTCCTCTCTCTGACCAGAGAGATTTGACAGCACCATCAATAAAAGCATATCCCGTTGCACTAGCTTCTCTAGGATATGGATCTTGACCAAAAAGAATATATTTTGTATTTTTCAAACTCAAAGTAGAGAAAGGAGATAAAAAATTTTTTGGAAAAAAGTCACTTTTTAGTAAATCATCTAAATATTTAGCATCAATCGATGCTAAAGCCTCATCTATTATCTCTTGCCAACTATCGTGAACTACTACTTTATTCAACTTTCTCACTTACTTTTTTATCTGCTTCGTTTTCTATTTTATCCATCTGATTAGATTTTTGTCTATTATTTGCATCTAAATTAAATACTTTTAAAACAAAATCAACTTCACCCTTTGTTAATCTAAGCTCTTTAGCAATCTCTTCAGGTGCTTTTCCATCTTTAAACATCGATACGATTCTCTCTTCATCACTAGATGAGAGAATATTTGAAATTGATAAAACGCTCTTAACTCTCTCTTCAATCTGCTCCATTCTCAAATCTATCTTATTTTTATGAATCTGAAAAGATTTTTGAATTCCCTCTAGCACATCTATTAGTGGAGAGATGTTAGAGAGTGCATTTTTAAGATCATTTTGAAGCTCAGCTCTCATCTCATTGACTTTAGCATCAATTGATTTTGAGCTATTTTGCATATCTGATTGACTATTTTCTTTTAGAGAATCAAACTTTTTCTGAAAATTATAGAGCTGTTTATTTAAATCTTCTATAGATTTTTCATAGCTTTTAAGCTTTCTTTGATTCTCTAAATCTTTTATAAATAGATAAGCTAAACCTAGAATCGAAACTAAAGCAATTCCAACTATCATATAAAAATCTGCACTCATTTTTTAGCCTTCATCTCTCTTATTAAAACTCTCTCTCTAGCTGTTACATAAGAATCCCAATCTTTAATGTCTCGCTCGTGCATTAACTTAAACTCTGCCGTTTTCTCATCTAAAGCTATAAAAAAGAGTGGAACTAATCTTTTTGGAAAAACTGGCATATCGATTCGACAATAATACTCTTTACCTTTTTCAAAAAGAGGCTCAGATATTAAAAAGTGTTCAAAACCAATTTTTTCTATAAAAGTTTTTTTATCAAGTTTTAACTTTTCATCAGCTTTATCTGTAATCAATGATTTTAGCTCATCAACTTTCCTATGGAGTTCTGTTACTAAAGTTAACAAAATTGTGTCACTCTCTTGAGTTAATCCTCTCGCTTTTGCAAGTTTTAACCAATGCCCAATTGAATCATCATCAACTTCACTCATTCTATCAAACTCTCGTCTAAAATCTTCATTTTCTGATAATGAAAACTCTATATCTAAATTTGCCCTTAGAAACCTAATGTTTTCCATTTTAAACAACCTTATCTAACACAACAAAAATAAAAAATACAATACCTAAATACCCATTAACCGTAAAAAATGCTTTATCAATTTTTTTAAAATCTTTATTTACTAAATAGTGTTCGTAAGTGAGCATTATAGCACTTACAAAGATAGCTATAAATAGAAAAAATCCTAAATTTGCTTCAATTACAAATAAAAACCAAAAAAGAATAGTTAAACTATGAAAAATTTTTGAGATAAACATCGTTTTTTTAAAACCATAAACTGAAGGAATCGAAAAAAGTCCCTCTTTTTTATCAAAATCTATATCTTGAAGAGAGTAAAGCAGGTCAAACCCAGCAACCCAAAAAACAACTCCTAAAGATAGATATATTGACCAAAGAGGTATACTCTCAAGAACAGCAATAGCCCCAGCAATTGGTGCAAGACCTAGAGATATTCCCAAAATAATATGAGCTAATGATGAGAATCTTTTAAAATATGAGTATCCCCCTATCACTATCAAAAAAGGAATAGAGAGCATAAGTGCTAAACTATTTATAAAAAAAGAGACTAAAATAAATAAAATAGCATTTACAAAAATAAATCCTAACATCTGTTTTTTATTTACTCTTCCATCAACACTTGGTCTATTTTTTGTTCTTGGATTTTTTATATCTATATCAATATCTAAATATCTATTTAATCCCATTGCAAAGTTTCTTGCACTAACAGCTGCTAGAATACCTAAAAAAAGCAGGGATAATCCAAAAAAACCATCTGATGCAACAATCATAGCAATAAAAATAAAAGGTAGTGAGAAGATACTATGTTTAAACATTACAAGTTCATTAAAATTTAAAAATAGCTCTTTTAATTTTTGCATATATAACCTAAATAAAAATATTTTTTCGATTTTACATTTTAGCAAAATTAACTTAAAAATTAAGTATAATTTTTAGTTAATAAAATGTAAAAAAAAGAGTTTATTATATGTTAGAAATTGCGATAATAGGACAGACAGCCTCTGGAAAAAGCGATTTAGCAATCAATATCGCCATAAAATTAAATGCTTATATTCTCTCACTTGACTCACTTAGTATCTATAAAGAGATAGATATAGTATCAGCAAAACCGAGCAAAGATGAGCTATCAAGTGTCAAACACTTTGGAGTAGATGAGATATATCCAAATAGAGAGTTTAGTGTAAATAGATTTTTTGAATTTTATAAAAATGCTAAAGCAAATGCCAAAAGAGATAGTAAAAACTTAATTATAGTTGGAGGAACAGGATTTTATCTAAAGAGCATGATAGAGGGATTAAGTGAATTACAAATCGATTTAGAGACTAAAAAAATAGTAAAAGAGAGAATGCAAAACTTAGAAAATGCTTATGCTCTTTTAAATAAAATTGATAGAGAGTACGCTAGTAAAATCTCAAACTCTGATAGATATAGAGTAGAGAAAGCCCTTAATATATATTTTCAATATAAAAAATCTCCAACAGAGTTCTTTAAAGATTCAAAAAAAGATAAGACTATAGAGAATATCGATATTTTTGAGATAGAGACTGAGCGAGATATAATTAGAGATAGAATAAAAAGACGAACAGAGAAGATGATAGAAACTGGTTTAATAGATGAGATTTTCTATTTAGAGAGAAAATATAAAAGAGAGATAAATCCAATGAAAGCGATAGGAGTAAAAGAGACACTAGAGTATTTAGATGGATATTATGATTTAAAGATGCTAAAAGAGAAAATCTCAATAAATACTGCAAGGTTAGCAAAGAGACAAAAAACTTTTAATAAAAGCCAGTTTAGAGATATAACTAGAGATTCTCTTACAAACTTAGATAAAATTATATTAAATAGATATTTATAATATTTAATATTTTAGAGAAAATTTTCTTTAAAAACTACTTTTTATCTTGATGTTTAATCTTTATTGCTTTAGACTTCCAAGTTTAATTTTGATACTTTAAAGCAAGTTTTTTGTAAAATATCCAAAACTCTTTAGGAGAAACTATGTCAAAAAAGAGGGTTCTTGTTAAATTCTCAGGAGAAGCTTTAGCTGATGAGAATGGAAATGGTATCGATACTGATATTTTAAAATTTATCTCAAAAGAGATAAAAAAGTTAATTGAAGCAGATATTGAGGTAGCGATTGTTGTTGGTGGTGGAAATATAATAAGAGGTGTGAGTGCATCAAAAGGTGGAATAATTAGAAGAACTAGTGCTGATTATATGGGAATGCTTGCAACTGTAATCAATGCTGTTGCGATTCAAGAAGCACTAGAGCATATTGGAATTCAAGTTAGAGTTCAAAGTGCAATCAAAATGGAGCAGATTACTGAATCATTTATTGTTAGAAAAGCTAGACGACATTTTGAGAAAAACAGAGTTGTAATCTTTGCAGCTGGAACTGGTAACCCGTTTTTCACAACTGATACAGCAGCTACGCTAAGAGCGATAGAGATTGAGGCTAGTTTGATAATCAAAGCTACAAAAGTTGATGGTGTCTATGATAAAGACCCTAAAAAATTTCCTGATGCAAAAAAATTAGATAGTTTAAGCTATGATGATGCATTAGATGATAATATAAAAGTGATGGATGACACAGCAATTGCACTTGCTAAAGATAACTCTTTACCGATTGTAGTTTGTGATATGTTTAAAGAGGACAATTTACTAGAGATTGTAAATGGTGATTTGTCAAAATGTTCAATTGTAAAATAGGAGAATAAAGTTGGTTAGATTAGAAACGATGATGGCACAAGCTCTAAAGAGAGTAAATAATGATAGATATAAATTATCAATAGCTATTAGCCAAAGAGCTAATGATTTATCAAATGGTGCAAAACCATTGATTGAAGCAAATATGAAAAGAAGTAAATTTAGTGATATTGCAATAGAAGAACTTGCAAAAGGTCTTTTAGTAATCGAAGATGTAGTAGATAAATAGGAATTTAATGGATACTTTTTTTAAAGATATAGCCAAAATAAACTCAATAGAAGGTGCTACGACAAAGCTATACTCTCTTTTTGAAAAAAGTAAAATAGAAGCGAGTGTTGAATTTGTAATAAAAGCTCATGAGGGGCAGTTTAGAAAAAGTGGTGAACCCTACTGTGTTCACCCCATATTGGTTGCTGCTATTGTAGCAAACTATGGTGGTGATGATTCTATGGTAATATCAGCACTTCTACACGATGTTGTAGAGGATACTCACCACGATATAGATTTTATAAATGATAGATATGGTAAAGATATAGCTCATCTTGTAGAGGGACTTACAAAAATAGTTGAATTAAGAGAAGAGGAGCTTATTCCATCAAACTCAAATGAGAAAATTGTAAAATCAGCCCTTACATTTAGAAAAATGCTACTAGCTTCAATTAGTGATATTAGAGTTTTAGTGATAAAACTTTGCGATAGAGTACATAATATGTTGACACTCAACGCTCTTCCTAGCAATAAGCAGATAAGAATAGCTGAAGAGACACTACTTGTTTACGCCCCTATTGCCCACAGACTTGGAATCTCAAAAATAAAAAATGTATTAGAGGATTTATCTTTTAGCTATATTTTTCCAAATGAGTACTCAAAAATAACAAATCATTTAAATGACAATATTCAAAAGATTCATCTAAAATTAAATAATTTTATCTCACAAGTTGAAAAACTGATGCTTAACAATGGTTTTATAAAAGTTGATATAGAGATAAAAAGTAGAATAAAACATGCCTACTCAGTCTATTTAAAGATGCAGAGAAAAGGTATCACAATAGAGGAAGTGTTAGATTTATTAGCAATACGAATTTTAGTTCAAAAACCAATCGATTGTTATAGAGCTTTAGGAGTAATGCACCTTAAATTTAATCCTCTTCTAACTAGATTGAAAGATTATATCGCTATGCCAAAAGAGAATGGTTATCAGACGATTCACACAACAGTCTTTGCTGATGCCTCTATATTTGAGATTCAAATCAGAACTTTTGATATGCATAAAAGTGCAGAGTTTGGAGTAGCAGCACACTGGAAATATAAATCTGGTGGATTATCTCCTAATCTTGAGTGGCTTCAAAATATGGAGTATAAAAACGATAATCCTGAAGAGTTTTTAGAGCTTATGAAAAATGACCTCTACTCTGAAGAGATTTCAGTTGCATCTCCAAAAGGCAAAAGCTATCCACTTCCAAGAGGAGCAACTGCTCTTGATTTTGCTTACGCTGTCCATAGTGAAATTGGTGATAGAGCTAGATATGCACATATAAATAAGAAAAAATGCTCACTTTTGACAACTCTATCAAATAGTGATATTGTCAATATAGAAACAGCTGATGAGCCGATTTTGAGATGTTCATGGATAAACGCTGTTAAGACATCAAGAGCAAAGAATCAGATAAAGATAAATTGTAACAATAGATTAAAAGATTTGGATAAAATAATCGCATTTAATATCTTAAGAACAATTTTTGTAAAACCAATTGATGAGATAAAACTTCTACTTTTAGATGAAGGGGTAAAATTTCATAAAATAACTAGAGAGATAACATATTTAAAAGATATAAAAAATAGATTAAAAAAACGATTTGCTCTAACAACTAAACTCTTTGAAAAGATAAAGATTCATAGATTAAAACTAAAAGAGTATAAATTTGAAAATATTATAATTTTTTCTAATCAAAATATAAATGAAGTTTCATTCGAACACTGCTGTCACCCAAAAAGAGGTGATAATATCATCGCTTTTAAGTCTCACAATAAAGCTATTGTTCATCATAAACTCTGTAATAAAGCTTTTGATAAAATCAAAAAAAATAGAAAAATGCTCTATGTTCAGTGGCAAAAGAGTGATGTTTCAAAGTATAAACTACTATTTAGTATAGAAAATACTAAAGGCTCTCTTGTTAAGTTTTTACAATTTTTAGCAGATAATGATATAAATATCACAACTGTAGAGGTTGGAAAAAGAGATGAGAACTATGTTGAGTATGGAGAGCTTGAGATGGAGAGTAGTATAAAAGATATAAAGACTCTAAAGAAAAAGTTAGAGATGAAATCGAGAGTTATATCATTACATTATCTAAATGATGCCTATAAGAGCTAATTTAATAAATTAAATATAACTTGTTATAATGTAAAAATTTAAAACTGTATAATTCAATATTTTAGATACAAAAGGACATAAATGATAGAGAAGGCTCTAAGAGATATTAAAAGAGGTACTGCTGAGATAATAGATGAGAAGAGAATAGTATCACTCTTAAAAGATTATTATGAAAATGGTAAAAATTTCTATGTAAAAGCTGGATTTGACCCAACAGCTCCAGATTTACACTTAGGTCATACAGTACTTATTCAAAAATTAGCAACTTTTCAAAAATATGGTGGAATCGTTCAATTTTTAATTGGAGACTTTACAGGAATGGTAGGCGACCCAAGTGGTAAGAGTGCAACTAGAAAACAGTTAACTAAAGAGGCTGTATTAGAAAATGCAAAAACTTATCAAGAGCAAGTCTTTAAAATTTTAGATAGAGAAAAAACAGAGATTCACTTTAACTCAACTTGGTTTGATAAACTAGGTGCTAGTGGACTTGTTGCCCTAACTACTACATTCTCTGTTGCTAGAATGCTTGAGAGAGATGATTTTGAGAAGAGATTCAAATCTCAAAGCCCAATTGCTGTAAGTGAATTTCTATACCCACTTCTACAAGGTTACGATTCAGTTGAGCTTAAAAGTGATATAGAACTTGGTGGGACAGACCAAAAGTTTAATCTTTTAATGGGTAGACAGCTTCAGAGAACTTACAATGTTGGAAAAGAACAAGCTGTATTGATGATGCCTATATTAGAGGGGCTAGATGGCGTAAATAAGATGAGTAAATCTCTGAATAACTACATCGGTGTAAAAGAGGAAGCTAAAGATATGTTTGCTAAAGTCTTATCAATCTCTGATGAGCTTATGTGGAGATATTATGAACTTTTAAGTGATAGAGATATTGATGAAGTTGAAAAACTTAAAGCTGATGTAGCATCGGGAAGCTACCACCCTAAAAAGGCAAAAGAGGATTTAGCAATAGAGATAACAGCTAGGTTTCACTCGATAGAAGATGCAAAAAATGCTAAACTTGAGTTTGAAAAAGTTCATGCTAAAAATGAACTTCCAACAGATATAGAAGAGTTTGAACTAGAAGATGGAATCTGGATCTGTAAAGCTTTAGTAGATTGTAAAATAGAGCCATCAACTTCTCAAGCTAGAAGAGATATAAAACAAGGTGCTGTAAGAGTAGACCAAGAGAAATTAAGCGATGAAAAGCTTAATTTAACAAAAGGAAATTATATTTTACAAGTAGGTAAGAGAAAGTTTGCTAAAGTCGAAGTAAAATAAAGTGAGTAAATATGAAATTTGAACCTTTAAAAATTGGAAAATATATAATAGAGCACCCGATTATCCAAGGTGGTATGGGTGTTGGTATTAGTTGGGATAGACTAGCTGGAGCTGTATCAAAAGAGGGTGGTTTAGGTGTTGTTAGCTGTGTTGGTACAGGTTATTATGAGAATGGAATCTACCTAGAGAGAGATGCTGGTGGTAGACCAATTGATACAGAAAATTTTTACTCACAAAAAGCACTAGAGAAGATATTTGAAAATGCTAAAAAGATATGCTCAGACGCTCCAGTTGGTGCTAATATCTTATATGCAATCAATGACTATGCAAGAGTTGTAAAAGATGCTTGTGAAGCTGGTGCAAATGTAATTATAACAGGTGCTGGACTTCCTCTAAATCTGCCTGATATTACAAAAGAGTTCAAAGATGTAGCTCTTGTTCCTATAGTCTCTAGTGCCAAAGCACTTAAAATTATATGTAAAAGATGGAAAGCTAGATATGATAGATTACCTGATGCTGTAATACTAGAAGGCCCTAAAAGTGGAGGGCATCAAGGTTTTAAGTATGAAGATTGTCTAAAAGAGGAGTATCAGCTAGAGAATTTAGTTGAGCCTGTTGTAGCTGAAGCTGACAAATGGGGAGATATTCCTGTTATCGCTGCTGGTGGAATCTGGGATAAAAAAGATATAGAGAAGATGTTCTCTCTAGGTGCTAGAGGTGTTCAGATGGGAACAAGATTTATTGGAACACACGAGTGTGATGCCAATGATGAGTTTAAAAAGATTATGTTAAATACTTCTGAAGACGATATAAAACTTATGAGTTCACCCGTAGGTTATCCAGCTAGAGGAATCGTAACAGATTTAATTAAAAACCTCAAAACCGATTTAGCACCTAAAGTTGCTTGTGTTAGTAACTGCGTTGCTCCTTGTAATAGAGGAACAGAGGCAAAAGCTGTCGGTTACTGTATTGCAGATAGATTAAGCGATGCCTATAAAGGCGATACAACAAATGGACTATTTTTCTCAGGTTCAAATGGATACAGAATAGATAAAATCATTAGCGTAAAAGAGTTATTTGAGAGGCTAACAAAAGGTGAATAGAGCAGATTTTTTAAAACTCTCTCTCTTTTTACTTCTTGGTGGTTTTACAAAAGCTAATGCTAAAAGTAAAAATATTGTTGCAACTCTTCCACACATTAAAAAGTTCTCTATCGATGAGAGTTCTATCACTTTAGAGTTTTCAAAAGATATAGATAAAAAATATATCAAAAGTTTTGAGATAAATGATAAAAGAAGAGATATTTATAAAAAGATATTTGATATAAAATCGATTCTAGATTCAAAAGCAACATCAAAAAAACATAGCTTTTTAAAAAAGATAAAAATTGCTCAATTTCAAAAAAACACTACAAGAGTTGTGCTTGAGAACAATCAAGAGATAAATACAAACTATCAAATAGAAGATAGAGTAATGACTATCTCATTAACTGATATTAAACCTATAAATATACATCAAACTAGAATCAAAACAGTAGTTATCGATGCTGGACATGGTGGTAAAGACTCTGGTGCTATCTCTAAAAACAAAAAAGAGAAAGATGCTGTTTTAAAAATCGCCCTAGAGCTTAAAAAAGAGCTTAAAAAGAGTGGCTATAAAGTACATCTAACACGAGATAGAGATAGATTTATAGAGCTTCGAGATAGAACAAAAATTGCAAACCTTAAAAAAGCTGATATATTTATATCTGTTCATGCAAATGCTATTGCTAAAAAATATGCAAATAAGTATAAGGGTATAGAGACCTATTTTTTATCTCCTGCAAAGAGTGATAAAGCTAAAAATGTAGCTGCATTAGAGAATCAAAGTATTCAAGATTTGAGCTTTTTTACAAAAGAGACATTTTTAAGTGTATTAAATCACAAAAGAATCATAGCTTCAAACAAGTTGGCAATTGATACTCAAAAACATATTTTATCAAGTTTAAAAAAGAATTATAAAGTAACTGACGGTGGAGTGAGAGAAGCACCATTTTGGGTACTAGTTGGGGCTCAAATGCCATCTATTTTAATAGAGAGTGGATATATTTCAAATCCAACAGAGAGAAAAAGACTCTTTAATTCTCACTATCAAAAGCTATTAGCAAAGGGAATCTCTAACGGAATTAACAGCTACTTTCTAAAAAATTAAAAAGCTACTGTTAAAGCATCAAAAGCTGATTTAAACTCTCTTTTAAAAACAAGCATTAAACTTGTAAGAGATGCCATAAATACAACAAAACCTATCATAATTTTAATAGGAAAACCTATTACTAAAAGGTTAAATTGTGGATTTGTTTTCATAATCATACCAAATATAATATCAGCTAAAATTGAGAGTGCTATAAGAGGAAAAGCTAAAGAGAATCCAATTACATAAAAATTCATCATCGACTTATTTAAATAATCTAAAATATTCTGACTTATAGCAAATTCGCCCAGAGGTAGAGAGACTAAAGAGCTAGAGATAAATAGAAATATCAAATGATGTCCATCAAATGATAAAAAAATCAAAAGAGCTAACATCGCTAAAACTTGCCCAATCATTGGTGTTTGAGTTCCAGTTGAGGGGTCAAATGCACTTGCCATCGAAAACCCCATTACAAATGACATAAGCTCCCCTGCAAAATTCATAACAAAAAATACAAGCTTTAAAATAAGACCTGTTACAAATCCAAAAGTAAGCTCAGATATGATAGCAACAAAGAGAGTATTTATATCTAGCCCCTGAACAACTGTCGCTACGGGAAAAAATACTATTGTTAGAAAAAAACCCAAACCAACTTTTACACTATTTGGAATTGTAGGGTAGGTAAAAAATGGATAGAAAGCAATTACTCCAGAGAATCTCATAAATAGAAGTAAAAAAGTTACAACTTCACTCTGCTTTGTTAAAAAAGATACAAAATCAATCATAAAAGCACTAACTTTCGACTCTCAAGTCTATAAACTCTATCGCAAAGTTTCGCTAGATTCTCATCATGTGTAACTAAAAATAGAGTCGCTTTTTGCTCTTTTATATACTCAAATATAACATCAATTACATCTTTTGCTGTCTCTCTATCTAAATTTCCCGTTGGCTCATCTGCAAAGATAACTTTTGGTTTTTTACTCAAAACTCTAGCAATAGAGATTCTCTGCTGTTGCCCACCTGAGAGTGTTCCAATAGGTTGAGATAGTACGCTATCAACTTTTAATTTTTTAAAAAGAGAGTAATCTAACTTCTCCTTAGAGAGAATCGATGCCACTTCTAAGTTTTCAAATGCACTAAAACCTCTAAATAGATAGTGTGATTGAAATATGATTCCAAAATCATCTCTTCTTATCTTTACCATCTCAGCATCATTTAGAGAGTAAATATTTTTATCTTCAAAAAACACAGCTCCACTTTGAGGCTTTAGTAGAGTTGCTAAAATGTGTAAAAGTGTAGATTTTCCACTTCCACTTCTACCAATTAGGGAGATAGATTCACCTCTATCAATAGATAAATCTATATTTTCAAATAATTTATAATCAAAAGAGTGAGTTACCTGTTTACAACTTAACATAAAATATCTTTTTATTTCAATTATATAAAAAGTTTGATTTGATTAAATTGAATAAAGCTTGAGTTAATAAAAAATATTTTCATACAAAAAAACTTTACCAATTTAGTTAAAAAAAATTTGTAATAAAAATTTAATATAATACTGTCAATTATAATTAAATATAATTATATTAATAACAGTTATAATCTGTCTATATTGGAAGTAGATAGAGTAGTTACAAGGAGGGTTATTGTGTCATTAAAAAATAAAGTTTTAATTACTGTTACATTAATTATTGTGTTAGTTGTGTCAATATTGACATTCATAGGCTTTTCAAGCTCTAAAAAAAACTTATTAGAGAAAGTTAACTTAGAACTTAAACTAAAAGTAGAAAAAGTTGCTAGTGAGATAGATGAGTTTATAAAACTTCAAAAAAAACAGCTTGAGACTCAAGCTAAAATATTAAATGATTTTCCATATGAAGAGCATTTAAAGTATATGAAATATATTCATGAAAGCACTGGTTATCTCTCATTCTCTGGTCATATTGATGGAAGATATAAAGATTCAACAGAGTGGCAAGTAGAAGGCTTCGACCCTAGAGTTAGACCATGGTTCAAAGGCACCATAGACAAAGATGAAACAACAGTTATAGGTCCAATTGATTATGTTAACTCAAGTGGTGAAAAAATTATATATGTTGCTATTAGTAAAACTTTGAAAAAAGATGGAAAAGCTTATGGAGTCTTTTCAAGTGAAGTTAAAGTAAATCAGTTAGGTGAGAATCTTATCAAAGAGAAAATTTTAAATACAGGTTATCTGAATTTAATAAAAACCAATGGAGATATTCTATTTCACCCTAAAAAATCGCTAATTGGTAAAAATATGCGAGAAATTGGGGCTGGAAAACTCTTAGATAAAAAACTATCAATTAAAAATGGAAGTTTTAATAACTTTTTCAAAAACCAAGAGAAAAGATATACTGTGGCAACTCTAAAAGAGGTTCCATGGATTGTAACAGGGACAGTCTCTCTCTCAGAGATAGAGGAATCTTTAAATGAGTTAATAATAAAATTTGTAATAACTGGTGTTATAGGTATTATTTTAGCTATTTTAACTATTATATTTATAATAAACTACTCACTAGCTCCTCTTGAGAGATTAAAAGAGATGGTTATTGATTTAGCTGATGGTGATGGAGATTTAACAAAAAAGATAGATATTGCATCAAATGATGAGATAGGTAAAACTGGTAGAGAGTTTAATAAATTTATACAAAAGATAAAAATCATCATTTCAGAATCTAAAAGATTAAGCGATGAGAACTCTTCTGTCTCAAATGAGTTACTAAGTACAACAAATCAAGCTGGAAAGAGAGCTGAAGAGACAAGCTCTCAAATAGAGATAGTTGCTAAAGAGAGTAGTGAGATTAAAAATGCTCTATTTGAATCGATAGATGATTCTAAAAAGACAAAAGATGGTCTGCAGAGTGTATCTGAGAATATAAATAGCGTAAAAGTAGATATAGATAATTTAGTTAGCAATATTGATATTAGTGTAGAGAAAGAGTTTGATATTGCAACACAGTTAAATGAGTTATCAACTCAAGCCGAAGAGGTTAAACAGGTTTTAGTTGTAATTGCTGATATTGCTGACCAGACAAATCTATTAGCACTAAATGCTGCTATTGAGGCAGCAAGAGCTGGTGAGCATGGACGAGGGTTTGCTGTTGTTGCCGATGAAGTTAGACAGTTAGCTGAGAGAACACAAAAGTCTCTTACAGAGATTAACTCTACTATTAATGTGGTTGTTCAATCGATAAATGGCTCAAGTGAGCAGATGCAGATAAATAGTCAAGATATGCAAAATCTTACAAATTTAGCAACAGATACCAAGAGTAAAATGGAACTAGTTGAGAATATTATGAATAGAGAGAAAGAGCAGACAGATAATATTATTAACAGTTTTGCAGAGAATGGAAACAAAGTCTCAAATATTATAGATTCTATAAATAGTATTAAAGAAATCGTATCAAACAATGCAAGAAGTAGCGAAGAGGTTATAAATGCATCTAATCATCTTTGCAAAATAACAGAACTATTAAATGCAGAGTTAAATAATTTTAAAACTTAAATATTTAAAATTAAACAATTAAGAGCAGTTAAAAGTCTAGTTTTTAATTATTTTTTCCATTTTTCTCTTCTAAACTGCACAAAAAGTAATCTTTTTCTTAAACAGAGTAAAAATCCTAACACTATAATGATTTATCTATTATATTTTAATTACAATAGAGTAATTAAATTTACAAAGAGTATCTACTAAATATTTTTTGTAAAAAAATCAAAGGAGCGAATAATGAATATACGAACCCTTATATTGATGCTATTCTCTACAATAGTAGCGATTTTAATCACTATCTTTGTGGTAGTTTTTTTAATGTTACAAAACCAAAAAGAACTTTTAGAAGCAGAAGATATAAAATACAAATCTTACTTACTAGCAGATGAATTAAGACAAAGCTCCGATGACTTAACAAGACTTGCTAGAACTTACTCTATTACAGGTGAGAATAAATATGAAGATATGTATTGGGATATTTTGGATATTCGTAACGGAAAAAAACCAAGACCTGAAAATTATGAGCAGATATATTGGGATTTTGTAGCTGTTGATGGGGTGAAACCTAGAAGAGATACTAACTCAATTGCTCTACAGACTCTAATGAGAGATTTAGGTTTTACAGATGATGAGTTTGATAAATTAAAAGAGGCTCAAAACAACTCTGATGCACTTGTCCATATTGAAACAATAGCGATGAATGCAGTAAAAGGTCTCTATGATAATGGTTCTGGAAGTTTTACAAAAAAGGGTGAACCAGATTTTAAAATGGCAAGAGAGATGATGCACAGTCAAAAATATCATGTTGAAAAAGCAAAAATCATGCAACCTATTAATGAGTTTTTTGTAGAGTTAGAGAGAAGAACTCAAAAACAGATTGATACTTTTGCATCAAGAGGAAATAACTATTTCTATCTCTTGATTCCTCTGATTTTAACTGTTGTTATTATCTCTATTGCTAGTTATTTCTTTATTAGATACAAAATAAATTTAATTTTAAATTTTGAAAAGATATCACATGAGCTTGAGAGAGGAGATTTAACTCAAGAGTTAAAGGTTGTAGGTAGCGATGAAGTTGCAAAAACTAACTCAAGTATCAATAACTTTATTACAAAAATGAGAAATGTTATTAGCCAATCTAAAAAGTTAAGTGATGAGAACTCTTCTATTTCACACGAACTCTCAAGCACAACAGTAGAAGCTGGTAAAAGAGCAGTAGAATCTAATGAGAAGATAACTCTAATGTCAAAAGAGAGTGAAAAGATAAAAGATGAATTAGTTCACTCTGTAGAGGATTCTAAAAAGACAAAAGATGGTTTAGAGCTGGTATCTGAAAACATTAAAGATGTGAAAAAAAATATAAACTCTCTAGTTGATAGTATCGATTCAAATGTGCAAAAAGAGTTTAATATCGCTTCACAATTAAGTGAGCTATCGACTCAAGCTGAAGAGGTTAAACAGGTTTTAGTTGTAATTGCTGATATTGCTGACCAGACAAATCTATTAGCACTAAATGCTGCTATTGAGGCAGCAAGAGCTGGGGAACATGGACGAGGGTTTGCTGTTGTTGCCGATGAAGTTAGACAGTTAGCTGAGAGAACGCAAAAATCTCTTACAGAGATAAACTCTACTATTAATGTGGTTGTTCAATCTATCAGTAGCTCAAGTGACCATATGCAAGAGAATAGCCAAGATATGCAAAGTTTAACTAAAACAGCTCAAGAGACAAAAGATAAAATGGATTTTGTTGAAAATATTATGAATAAAGAGAAAGAGCAGACAGATGAGATAGTAAATAGCTTTATCAAAAACTCTCAAAGAGTTGCTAAAATTATCGATTCGATAAATAGTATAAAAGATATTATCTCTGATAATGCAGAGAGTTCTGAAGAGGTTGCTAGTGCTTCTAAATATCTATTTGAGATGACAGAATCACTAAATGCAGAGTTAAACAACTTCAAAACTTAAAATTTCTCATATAAAAAAGATAAGCTAAAACTTATCTTTTTTTAAACTAAAGCTCTAACTCTTGTGGTTTTCCTAGAAAATACCCCTGAGCATAATCTACACCCAAATCTTTAACCATTTTAAAAATTGCTTCATCAAAGACAAACTCTGCTACTGTTTTTATCTCCAATTTTTTGGCTAACTGTACAATTGCTGATATAACTTTCTGCTTCTCTTCATCTTTATCTATATCTCTTATAAACATTCCATCTATTTTCAAATAGTCCGATTTTAAAGAGATGATTCTACTAAAGTTTGAGTTTTCACTTCCAAAATCATCAATTGCAATTTTACAACCAAAACTTTTTATTTTTCCCAAATTGGTAAGAATATACTCATTATCGCTCGATAGAGTAATATTCTCAAGCAACTCAAGTGTAAAGTTTTCAGGTTTGATAGAGTATTTTTCACAACTCTCAACTATAAAATCATTTAAATAATCCTCCAAAAGGTCACGCTCTGTAATGTTAATAGAAAATTTAATATCACTATTTTGAAACTTTTTGAAACATTTAGTTATCATCGATTTTGTAATCGAAGAGAGTAGTCCAAGCTTTTTTGCTGAGAGTAAAAATTTATAAGGTGGAATAATTTCGCCATTTTCAATAACTCTAGCTAATGCTTCATATTTATAGACTTTATTTGTCGAAATATCTACAATAGGCTGAAAAAACGGAACAATCATATCTTTCTCAATAAAATCTCTAGTTTTATTAAGCCAGAAAATATTATCTTTCTCATTTTTTATAAAGTTAGAATCTTTTGTATATAAAAAGCTATATCTTTTACCCAATTTTTTAGAGATGTCGATAGCATATTCAGCCTCTATAATCGTATCTCTATCTTTTGAGATTGGAGCTACTCCTATACTAAGGGTTACTTTAAGAGGTATCTCATCAACTAATATCTTATTTTTATCAAAATATTCAAATAGAGTATTACAAATTTGCTCAATCTCCAACTCATCAATATAACTATTAACTAAAGCGTATCTATCTGAGCCTAATTTATATAAACTTGTCTCATCGTTAAACAGAGAATCTATTTTTAATCCAATCTCTTTTAAGACTCTATCTCCAAAAGTAAAACCGTAGAGTTTATTAACCACATTAAAGTTATCAATATCAATTAAATAGATAGTTCCCGATTTGTAATCCAACAAATCTCTTTGTAGTGAGAGAGTATTTTTTAAATTACTATTGTTATCTAAATAGAGAGTATCAATCAACTTTTGAGACTTCTCTTTGATTGTTTTAGTTTGATTCTCTATAATATTCTCTAAATTATGACTATAATCAGCAAGTTTCAAGTGTGTTGTAATCCTTGCACTAAGTTCAGCTAAAATAATAGGCTTACTAATAAAGTCGACTCCTCCTGATTCAAACGCTTTTTTGATACTCTCCTCATTACTCTCTGCTGTTAGGAAAACTATAGGTACTTTTAAGAGTCTCTCATCTTTTTTAATTCTAAGACAAGTTTCAAATCCATCTAAATTGGGCATTCTAATATCTAATAAAATTAAATCTGGTATCTCATGCTCTAAAATATTTAAAGCTTGTAAACCATCAAGAGCGATTAAAAGCTCATAATCCTCCTCTAAATATCCAACCAATAAATCTATATTAGTTGGTGTATCATCTACTATTAATATTTTTTTCATCTCATATCTTTCAAATTTAAAATAATTTCAAAAACGGCACCATTATTCTCATTATAAGCTCTAATTTTACCATTAAAATGCTCCTCTATAATCGTTTTACAAAGAGCTAAACCTATCCCTGTTCCTCTATCTCCTTTTGAAGATTCATACTCTTTAAATAAAACATTAAACATTTTACTGTCGATTCCTCCAGCATTATCTCTAAACTTTAAATATATCTTCTCATCTTCAATAACACTAACAAACTCTATAACAGCATCAATATCTACACTTCCATCAAAAGCATCAATAGAGTTATTTACAAAATTTACAATAACTTGCTTAAACTCATTCACAGAACCTTTTAGAGATAGATTCTCATCAACATCGATATTGATAGAGATATTTTTAATTCTTAATTGTGGTTTCAACATCTCAAAAACAGATTCTATTTCAGCTTTTAAATTAAACTTTCTATTTAACTTATCTGGTTTAAAAAAGTTTTGAAAATTTCTAGTAGTTTGACTCATAAACTCTAAATGAGTCATCATAGATTTAACAGAATCTTCCATATATTCACTATCTAAATCATTATCTTTATAAGCTAACAGCATATCTTGAACTATTATTCCAACAACATTTAATGGCTGTTTCCACTGATGCGTAATTGCTCCTATCATCTGCCCCATTTGAGCCATTTTCTCATTTTGAATTAAAATTTTTTCCTGTTTTAATCTCTTTTTTGTCTCTGTTTTGACTATCTTTTCAAGATTCTCTTGATAGTTTTTCAGCTTTAAATGTGTTTTTATTCTAGCTTTTAACTCAATAGAGTTAAACGGTTTTGTAATATAATCAACCCCACCAACTTCAAAACCTCTACTTAAACTATCCATATCACTCTTAGCTGTTAAAAATATTATCGGTATATCTTTTTTTAAAGAATCTTTTTTTATCTCTGTACAAGTTGTAAAACCGTCCATTTTAGGCATCATAATATCAAGTAAAATTAAATCTGGTGTCTCTTTTTTTAAAATTTCCAAAGCATTTAAGCCATCTACTGCAATTAAAAGCTCGTAATCTATCTCTAAATACTCTATCAATATATCAATATTTGTAGGTGTATCATCTACTATTAAAATCTTCATTTAATCCCTTTAAAAACAGTTAATTGCTCCTGCAAAATTATACTCTTTAGTATATTGTTGAATTTTTAATTTTAAATTACTATCTTCATTATTTAGGCTCAATTGATTTAGATTCTCCATAGCACTCTTTATCTTTTTAAAATTATTACTCTTTAGAGCCTCTTTAACCTCATCAAATGACTTTTTTACATCATCAGCATTACTAAGCTCTATATTTGAATCTTCTATTTTCTCTTTTTCAAACTGCTCTAAAAATAGCCCTATCTCATCTACAACAGTTTTCAAATTTACCTTAATTGGCTCTATTAATTCACTCTCTAGCTTCTCATGCTGTAAAGCATTGTAAAACTTCTGCACTAAATCAAATAACTCTCTAGCACCAATTGCTCCTGAAGTACTCTTTAATTTATGAAAATACTCTATAATTTCATTATTATCATCTAAAGCATCTACTTGCAGTAAATTATCAATTTTTTCTATACTCTTATAGTCATTAAAAAATCTCTCTAAAATTTTTCGATATAGTTTATGATTATTAACAAACTCTTTTAATGTTTTTTCACTATTTAGTGACTTTAAAGCATCATAATTCACGCTATTTTCTGTAGTTTCAAGACTCTTTTTGATACTTAACTTATTAAAAAACTTCTCTTTTGGAAGATATTTATAAAGCACCTCATAGAGCAGTTTTGGCTCTATCGGTTTTGATATATGTTCATCCATTCCTATTTCGATACTATGTTGATAATCCTCTCCTCTTGCATTTGCACTAAGAGCAACAATAGGAATATTTTTATCTATCTTTCTAAGCTCAATTGTCGATTCATACCCTCCCATAACAGGCATATTAATATCCATAAATATCAAATCAAAATCACTATTTTCATATCTATTAATCGCTTCTAATCCATTATTTACTATTGTTATTTTAAAATTAAACTTCTCTAAATAACCACATATTACATCTTGATTAATTAAGTTATCTTCAACTACTAAAATATCTACATCTCTATATAGTAAGAGTTTATTCATAATATCTTCATCATGGGTATCAATTGGTAATGTTTTACACTCATAATCAAGCTCTAAATTTAGATGTATATAGAAATTGCTTCCAACATCTACCTCACTCTCTGCCCAAATCTTCCCACCTAAAAGCTCAACTAACTGTTTAGATATACTAAGTCCTAATCCTGTTCCTCCATATTTTCTAGTAATAGAGCTATCAGCTTGAGTAAATGAATCAAAAAGGGTAGATAGCTTATCGCTCTCAATTCCTATTCCTGTATCTTTGACTATTATCTCTAAATTATAATCTTCACTATTTTCCAAAAAGTTTAAATAGAGTTCAACTCCTCCATTTTTTGTAAATTTAAATGCATTTCCAAGTAGATTAATTACTATCTGCTCTATTCTTACCATATCACTTATAAAACAGCTAGGCAGTTTTGAATCGATAAATATCTCAAACTTCAAAGATTTATATCGTGTCTGTGTCTCAAAAATCTGCCTAATTTTATTTATTAAATCAAATACTCTAAAGCTACTCTTCTCTAGTGTCATCTTTCCAGCTTCTATTTTTGAAAAATCTAAAATATCATTAATAATTGTAAGAAGTGATGTAGCTGAACTTTTTATTTTAGTTAAGTAGTCTCTCTGTCTATTTGTAAGCTCTGACTTTAGTGTCAAATCTGTTAAACCCAAAATTGCATTCATAGGAGTTCTTATCTCATGTGACATACTAGCTAAAAACTCACTCTTTGCAATACTTGCCGATTTTGCTTTATTTGTAGCTCTCTCAAGAGAGGTAATATCAGATAGAACAACAATTGTAATCATCTCATTTTGATGCGTTATATTTTTACCAGTTAATGAAAAAACACTACTATATATTTTTACTTTTAAACTATCTGTTAAATTAAAAATCTCATTTAGATTCATACCTGAAACGCTCTTGTCCAAAAACTCTATTTCAGAAATTAAGGAATCATACTTTTTTAAAAAATCCTCAACACTATCTACTTTAAAATAGTCTAAAAAAGAGATATTTGCATTTAAAATTTTATTATCCATGATAGAGACAACCATGTTACTCTGACTATCTAATATAGCTTTGAAAAATGCTTCATTCTCTCTAAGTGCTTTTTTATGCTTTATCGATTCTCTATTTTTAATATACCACTGTTGAATAGATATAATTAAAAACATAATAACCATCATTCCAAAAACACCCAATACATCATTAATAAAAGATTGAATCGGCTCAAAATAATCTAGCGTATCACTAATTGATTTATAAGAGAAATCTATCGCAAGTAGAGCATCTACTTTACCATCTATAATAATTGGATAGAGATATGTCATCCAAATAGATTCTAAATCCCCCTCTTTAAAAAAAGTTGCCTCTTTTGTTGTATAGATTCTCTGCCAAGCCTCATTTATCGCAAAAAATGGCTCATTAAAGTGAGATTTATTCTCTAAGGCTCCATCTAGTAAGATTCTAAATTTCTCATCTTTTTTTCTCTTAACAACATAAGCATATTTATATTTACTACTAACCAATACCTCTAAAACTCTCTGCAGAGTCTCTCTTGTATTTTTCTCATTTTGCAAAGTCTCATAAAGAGGTCTCTCTTTTACAGCCGATTTGACTATTTTCGTAATATTTTTAGCCAACTCTGCTAAAGTCTCAATCTCATTATGGTCAAAATCTTTTTTAACTTCATTAATGGTTTTATCAAATTGAATATTTATATAAAATAGAAAAAACATTCCCAAAAGTAAAAATAGAACATACTTTAAATACTCACTCATAACTCATCAACCTCATATTTTTCTAACTTTTTTGGTAATTTCAGCTCAAAATCTTCAAGTCTAGGTTTAAAAAATAGAATATTTGGACGCCCTTTATGCCAATAAAAAGCTCCTATTACACTCTTTTCCTTTTGAAAAGTGTTATAGTTATCACTAAATATAGGTTTTCCCTCACACTCTTTTAAAACTTTAGAGATATAAGCAATATCTGCTCTTTTACAACTCTTAACAATATTTAAATCTGCCTCTTCTAAAACACTCAATTTTTTTTCACTATCACTATAAACAATCACATCTCTATCAAACAAAGATGTAAAAATCAATTTAATAATTTTAGCCTCATTAGAGATTGCAAATAGTATATTAGTAAATAGTAGAGTAGTTAAACAGAACCTCATCAAAATAGATACTCGATTCCAAAACTATACCTCTTATCTATCTGCTCTAATCCTACTTTATTATCTTTATAGTTTTTATAGTTAAATCTTTGAGAATCAGCGAGAATATTCTCACCTTTTACAAAAAACTTTAAATCATCACTGTAACTATAATTAACAGCTAAATTGTACTGCATACTTGTCTCAACAAAATCCATCTTATTATCTCTATATATAAGTTCATTCATAATATTAAATTTATCAAACCTATTCAGAGCCATAATTGTAAGACCTTTGTTGTGAGAGTGATTAGTAGCAAAATCTACATCTAATCTCCAAGGCTCAATAATCAACTCATTATCTCCGTACTTATATTCAAATTTAATAGAACTTGCTAGTGTTGAGTACTTACCACTATAGTTTACATAACCTTTTGCTGTTGGGATAATTAAATTATCAATATTAACTCTCATAATATTTAATAAAATATTTAAATCATCTATTCTATATTTAATTTCATGTCCAACTGTACTTAAAGTTTGATTCTCTAACTCTGTTTCTAAATCATCATTAAAATAGAGATAACCAGCTTTTGTAATTGGCATATATGAGTAGTATGTCATTAAAGATAGATTTTTATTTTTAAAAGAGTGTGAGATTCTATAACTAATTAAATTATCATCTTTATAGTAGTTACTATCTTCATGATCTACTTTTACTCCAGCACTCAATTTATGTTTAGAGTTTATAGTGTAAGTATCTTGAATATAGGCAGAGTATATCTTCTCTTTTGAAAATCTATTTTTTTTAAAATCTCTATACTCTTGAATTGGTTCATGATTAGACAAAAGAGCATTAGCTATTTCATCGTTAGAGCTAAAAGTCAAAGCAGTTTTAAATTTAGCTTTTTTAAATTTTAGTCGTTTTTCTCGAAAAGAGAGACCTGTAAAAATCGAGTTTTTATCAAAAATATACTTTTTTTGTAACTCTAGTGTCTTTGTAGAATCTGAAATATTGTAAATCTCTTGATTAGCATCTAAATCTACTTTTAAATCTAAAGGATATGTAACTTGTAAATCTTGTGTAACTCCTAGAGCTACTAACTCCTCTTTAGAGTTGATGGGCATCTCATCGCTATAGAGTTTAAAAAATGGCTTATCATCTAAAAAATCTGATTTATGAGAGATATAGTCATATGTCATTTTAAGCTCTAGTGATTCATCATCTAAAAATTTTCTCTTATAAGCTAAATGCAAAAAATCATAATCCAAATCATCTCTTAAAGGAGTAGCATCTATACTATTTGTTAAAAAAGCATCTTTATCTTTTGATAATAGCTGAATAGATAGATTGTTTTTTTTATAATTAAAAGATGAAAATAGATGTTTTCGCCTCTCATCTTTACTAAGCTTAGTTCCATCATTATCTATTTTATCTTTTTTAAAGTATCCATTTAAAGCGTAGATAAAATATTTTAAATCACCCTCATTACTTGATGTGTAAAAGCTCTCTTTATGAGTTCCATAATTATCACTTAAAAAAGAGATTCTATTTCCATTATCTCTCTCTGGTGTTCTGGAGTAGAGCTTTACTGTAACAATAGATGGCTCTAAAGATAGTTCATAAGATGGAGCTCCTTGATATATCTCGACATGATCTATAAAATCAAGCTCTATATCTCCTAACAGAAAAAGACTTGTGCCATAAAGAGATGAAGCAATCTCATGATTATCTATAAAAACTCGAAATAGAGTAGTCCCTATCCCATATACAAGTGGTTCTGTCTCTACAATATCAGTAATTCCTATTCTACTCTCTCTATAACCAAAAAGCCTGTTTACATTTAGTAAATCTTTTAAGCTCTGATAACCTCTATTTTCTAAATCCTGCCTTGTATATATGACAAGATGTGAAGTACCTGTCTCAGTTTTAGTCTCATTTGATAAATCAGATTCACTCATATACTCTTGAAGTAGTGAATCTAAATCCATATCAACTTCATTTCCTAATAGAGTTAAACAACTCACTATCAATGGTACTATTTTTCTCATATACATATAGTCACTCTCTTTTATTATATATATTAGATTGTAATTGAAGTTTCATAAGTTTTACTTTACATTTAAAAACTATATATAGATTTCAAAGAGTAGTTATTAAATGAATCTATAATATATACTGCCAAGTAGATAAATTCCATACCTAAAGTAACAATTTAAAAATAAAACTAAGCAATCTTAAGCTATAATTCGCAAAAAAAGGAAAGTTATGTTACACGAATATAGAGACATCATTACAAAACTAAAAGTAGAAAATGCTCATTTTGCTAAAATTTTTGAAAAACACAATGAATTAGATGATAGAGTTACAGAAGTAGAAGATGGTAGAGAACATATGGAGACTCTAGCACTTGAAAAGCTAAAAAAAGAGAAATTAAAGTTAAAAGATGAAGCTTATGCTATGATAATTAAGTATAAACAAGATAACAATCTATAAATAGAGGATTTACTGTGAAAAAATTTATCCTTCCAATTTTAGTGCTATTAGCACTCGGGGTAGGTTTTAGCGGTTGCGATAAACCCGATTATCAACATCCAATGCATAGAAGCAAATAAATTTTTGCTTCTATAATAAATTATATGTGGTTTAAAAAAAGCTTCATATTACTTAAACTAATCTCCAACTTTCCACTCTTATCGTTTATATGCAACACTCTATCTACACTAACCTTTTCATACTCTTGTAAAACACTCTTTATATACTCTAAAATAGCTTTTAAATCAGCTTTTCGATGAAACTCTAAAAGAACACTATTACTTGATTTAAACTCTGCAAACTCTAAAAGTGAATAATCACTCTTTAATTTACTCTTCAAATCAGCTTTTAATTCTGCATCTACTCGTGATATATTTCGAATATAGATAAATCTGTTTTTTAAATTCATAAATCCCCTTTATGGAAAAAAGTAATAGAAATAAAAAACATACTACCTACATAGATTAAAAGATAGATAAAACTGCTTAGTTTAACTACTAAATTAGAAATTTATTTCAATTAATAAGCTACTTAATAAAAAAATAGAACTATTTCCAAGACCTTTTAGACTTTTTACTCCAAACATACCAGTAAGGATAGTCCCAAACCCAATAACCCTCTTTGCCTTGTACTTCACACCAAGGGCCACCTTCCCAATACTCTGAATCGTGATGTTTTCCATACTCACCTAAATCTTTTGGACAATAAATTGTTTGAATTAATCTTGTATACTTTCCATTTTCTGATATTTCAGGATTATTTTTTGCATCTTTAACTGCTCCAGACCAAACATACCAATTTGGATATGAGTAGACCCAAAAACCAGCTTGACCTTTATTACCACACCAAGCACCACCACCCCAGTAACCATAATCGTTAAATCTACCATAAGTAGCTTTATCACTAGGACAATTAATTGTTTGAATTAAATCATAATATTTGTGGTTTGCTGAAGTTTTAGGACTGTTCGAAATCCTAGCAGATAAATCTAATGCTAATAAAAATATAACTAGAGTAAAAAATAAATTTTTTTTCATAATTTTTCCTTAAAATATTAAATAATTTCTATTAAATCACCTCTTAAATCCAAGTAGATAAAGTAGAGGAAAACTCTACTTATTTTTATCCCAAGTTAGTGTTGCTTTTCCATCTACATCTTCAACAGCACCCATTCCTTCAATATTATATCCAGCATCTACATAGTGAATCTCACCCGTAACGCCTCTTGATAAATCACTTACAAGGTAAGCTGAACTGTTTCCAACATCATCAATTGTTACATTTTTTCTAAGTGGAGAGTTTAACTCATTCCATTTTAAAATCATTCTAAAATCACCAATCCCACTAGCTGCTAATGTCTTAATTGGTCCAGCACTAATAGCATTTACTCTAATTCCCTTAGGACCAAGGTCACTTGCTAAGTATCTAACACTAGCTTCTAACGCTGCTTTAGCTACACCCATTACATTGTAGTGAGGTACATGTCTAATCGCACCGATATAGCTTAGAGTTAAAATAGAAGCACCCTCATTAAGCACTGGTAGTAAGTGTTTTGTAACATTTATAAGTGAAAATACTGATATATCCATTGCAACATTAAAAGCATCTTTTGTAGTATCTACAAAACTACCAGCTAGTGCCTCTCTTGGAGCAAACGCAACAGCGTGTACAAAAAAGTCGATTTTTCCAAAATCAGCCTCAATAGATTTAGTTAAATTCTCTAAGTGAGCCTCTTGAGATACATCAAGCTCATACACTTTATCACTTCCTAGCTCACTTGCAATTGGCTCAACTCTCTTTTTTAACTGCTCATTTAAGTATGTAAAAGCTAAATCTGCCCCTTGCTCTCTACAAGCTTTAGCTATTCCATAAGCGATTGATTTATTATTTGCAACACCGATAATTAAACCCTTCTTACCCTTTAAAAACATCTTTCCTCCTTTTAATATTATAAATTTTTATATATTTTTTGCTATTGTTAAAATCTCTTTAAAATCTTCTAGTTTCCAAGAGGCTGTTCCTATCAAAACTCCATCAACTTCAGAGAGTTCAAAAATCTCTTTTACATTTGATGCTTTTACGCTACCACCGTATAAAATAGGTTTTTTACATCTATCTTGTAGAGCTTTACAAGTCGATTTTATATCCTCTATTGTCGCTGATACTCCTGTTCCTATCGCCCAAACTGGCTCATAAGCAACAACTACATTTTCATAACTTAAATCTATCCCTTTTAGTTGCTCTTCCATATACTGAAGCGTTGCATCAAGCCCTTTTTCTCTAACTTCTAGTGGCTCACCGATGCAGTAGTAGATTCTAAAACCATTCTCTTTAAAAAAGTTAAATTTATCTACTATTAACTCATTTGATTCTTTTAAAATATGTCTTCTCTCAGAGTGTCCTAGTAAAATAGTTTTAACTCCAAACTCACTTAACTGCTCAACTCCAGCCTCTCCAGTAAATGAGCCTGATGTTGTTGGGTATGCATTTTGAGCACCTACTAGTGTTTTACCATCAAACCTATCTAAAGCTGTAAGTTGAGGAAAAATAGCAACCTCATCTTCTATCTTTTCCTCTTTTAAAAATCTATTTAAATTCTCTATATACTCTTTTGTTGTCGCTCTTGTATGGTTTGTTTTAAAATTTCCAGCAATAATCAAATCTAATCCTTTAAAATATATTTTGCAAGGTCTGCTAATCTATTAGAATAGCCCCATTCATTATCATACCAAGACATAATTTTAATAAAATTACTATCTATAATATGTGTTAAATCTTTAGCAATAATTGAGCTATTTTGGTTTAGTAATATATCACTAGATACTTTAAAATCTGTATCAATTTCCAAGATTCCACTAAGTTCACCTATTGATTTGTTATAAAAGATGTCATTTAACTCCTCAATTGTAACATTTTTTTTGAGTAAAATATTTAAATCTGCCATACTTACATTAGGAGTTGGAACTCTAAGTGATGTGGCTTTAAACCTATTTTTCATACTTGGCATTACAGTAGCTAGTGAATCACTAATACCTGTGGTTGTTGGAGCAATATTTAAAGCACCAGCTCTTGCTCTTCTAAAATCTGATTTATGTTTTGAATCAACTAAACTTTGACTACCGCTATAAGCGTGAGTTGTTGTAATAAATCCTCTCTCTACCCCAAAGTAATCATCTAAAATCTTTACTATTGGTGCAACACAGTTTGTTGTGCAACTAGCATTAGATACAATCTGCTCTTTTGCATATTCAGATTCGTTTACACCCAAAACGATAGATTTTGTATCATCTTTTGGTGGAGCTGATAAAATAACTCGCTTTGCACCCTTTTTAATATGGTGAATTGTAGAATCTCTAGTTAAAAACAATCCACTACACTCAAAGACAATATCAGCTTTAAAATCTAGCTTTTCAGGATTTGATTCGTTAAATACCCTAACTCTATCACCATTTATAATTAGATGATTTTTATCAAATACTCGTGTCTCTACCTTAGCTCTATTTACAGAATCGTACTTTAATAGGTAGTTTAACTGCTCAATCTCATTTAAATCATTAATCGCTACAAGCTCAAAAGATTTATCACTAGCAACAACTTTGGTTAAAGCTCTTCCAATCCTTCCAAAACCATTTATTGCTACTTTTATCTTATTGCTCATTAGCTTCCTTTTTGTATGCCATTTTAACGAAAATTTGTAAATTTTTAAAGATTATAAATCGATTATTTTGGATATTTAATGTAGAGTTTTTGATATAATTTTCTAAAAAAAAGGTACATTTTATGCAAATAGTAAATAGTATCAAAGAGCTTCAAGAAGTAAGAGCAAAGTTAAGTGGTTCAGTTGGATTTGTCCCAACAATGGGTGCACTGCACAGTGGTCATATCTCTTTGATAAAAGAATCTAAAAAAAATAGTGATTTTACAATTGTCTCTATCTTTGTAAACCCAACACAATTTTTAGCTGGGGAGGATTTAGATAAATATCCTAAAAAAGATGAAGCTGACAAAAAAGTTTGTGAGCTTTGCTCTGTTGATATTCTTTTTATGCCAGATATAAATACAATGTATGAAAAAGATGAAGTTTTAATCAAAGCACCGAAACTTAAAAGCTACTATTTAGAGGGAGTTAATAGACCTAGCCACTTTGATGGAGTGCTTCAGATAGTTTTAAAACTATTTAATTTAACAAAACCTACAAATGCCTACTTTGGTAGAAAAGATGCCCAGCAAGTTACCCTCATAAAGCAGATGGTAAAAAATCTATTTTTAGATATAGATATTATTGATATGCCAACAGTTAGAGAAGATGATGGTTTAGCACTTAGCAGTAGAAATGTATATCTATCAAAAGAGGAGCGAACTAAAGCTCTTTTAATCTCAAAATCACTCAGAGAGGCTACAAACTTAATATCAAAAGGTGAACTAGAGATAAAAATCATAAAATCAGCAATGCTCAAAATTTTAGACGATAGTGCAATTGAACTTGAGTATGTAGAGATTCTAAATAGAGAGTTTATCTATAAAGATAAATTAGAGGTAAAAAATAGCTTGATTTTAATAGCTTGTAGAGTTGGGAGTACAAGGTTGATTGATAATATTTGGGTTTAAAAGATAAACATAAGTAGAATTTCTCTACTTATGTTCTATAATCTGCATTGATTTTGACATACTCATAAGTCAAATCACAAGCGTATGCTGTAAAGCTCCCCTCGCCCATATTTAAATCACAAGTGATGCTATACTCATCTCTTTTCATAATTTCAGATGCTTTTTGCTCTGTCTGCTCATCTAAAAATCGTTTATCTTTTGAGTAGATTAATAGATTATTATATTTAATAGTTAACTTCTCTTCATCACAATTTTTACTATTAGCTCCAATTGTCGAAGCGATTCGTCCCCAATTTGGGTCTTCTCCAAATATGGCAGTTTTAACTAAAAGTGAGTTACTAAGTGCTTTTGCAATAGTTTTTGCCTCTAAATTATCTTTAGCACCAACTACATTAAACGCTACAAATTTACCAGCACCCTCACCATCTTTTACAATATCAAAAGCTAACTTTTGCGTAGTTAATCTAAGTGCCTCTTTAAAAGCTAACTTATCATAAGAGGCTTTTTTATTTGCCAATAAAAAGAGGCTGTCATTTGTAGAAGTATCGCCATCTACACTAATAGCGTTAAAGCTCTCCTCATTTACATCGCTTAAAAGCTCTCTCATATCCTCTTTTGGAATATTGGCATCAGTTACAATAAAGCAGAGCATTGTTGCCATTGCTGGATTTATCATACCAGCACCCTTTGCAACTCCAGCAATATTAAATCTCTCTCCATTTTCTAGTGTAACTTCAAAAGCGACCTCTTTTTCATAACTATCAGTTGTCATAATCGATTTTGCAAAGCTATTTGATTTTTTTGAACTTAAATCAAACTCACTGAAAGTTTTTGAAATTTTCTCTCTATTTAATCTATATCCAATAACTCCCGTTGAACTCATAATTGGATTTTGAATATCACTAAATCTCTCTTTAAGTAAATCTAAAAGCTCATCAATATCAGCAATTCCCGATTCTCCTGTCATTGCGTTTGCATTTTTAGAGTTTGCTAAGATAAAATTTGTTTTAAAATTATTTTCATATTTTTGATAATGTTTTATCGGTGCTGCTTGAAAAGTGTTTGTAGTAAAGAGTGCCTCTACATCACAGAGAGTGTCACTATAGATAAATCCTACATCTAATCCATCTTTTTTAATACCAGCACTATAACCATTTGCAAAAAAGCCATCAACACTACAGATTCCATTTTTAATAGGAAAAATGTTAAACATATTTAAGCTCCTCTGGTTTATTCTTTTTATTAATTAATCTTTTTGATTGCGAAATTGTTTTACTAGTTCCTACAATTAAAAGTTTTGATTCACTAGTAATTATTGTATTTCCCCTTGGCATAGGGATAAAAGTTCCATCTTTTTGTCTAATTCCAACAACACTTACATTTGTAACTTCTCTTAAGTGAGTCTCTTTGAGTTTTTTAAGTACAAGCCAACTATGCCTTGGAACTAAAATCTCCTCTAAATCAAGTGGTGTATCTTTTCTATATAAAAACTCTTCTAAAATATTCTCCATCTCAGGCTTATTTGCCATCGCACTAACTCTTTGAGCCATAAGCTTAGTTGGAGAGATTACATTATCGGCTCCGAGTTTTTTAAGTTTTTCTATATCACTTGGCGATTCTGCATTGCATAAAATCTGATAAGCTCTCCTCTCAAGCTCTTTCTCAAAGAGCCTAATAGAGGCTATCATTGCAATGTTATCAGCTATATTTTTAGAGAGCGATATTACCCCTTTTGCACTTGAGGCGTATGATTTTAGCATTGCTAGTTCAGTATGAGGTTCCTCTTTTACAAAAAATGGGTATTGATACTTTTTTGCAAGTTTTTCTAAATCTTTATCTGGTGCAACTACAACAAAAGGAATATGAGATTCTCGAAGCTCCTTTACAAGCTGTATTGTATACTCATTGTGATAACAAACTACAAAGTGATTTTTTAATCTTGCAATTTTATATAACATACTTCTCTCCTTTAGGAGTTTTAAAAGTTCGCCTTTATTGATAACTTCAATTAAAACACCAACTGAAAATGTAAAAACGACAAAACCAAAAAGGATTAAAATTATTGTAAAGTATTTACCAGCAACAGAAAACTGCCCCTCATTTAACGAACCAAATCCAGTTGTTGTAAAAGTATAACTTGCTTGAAAGATTGCATCAGTTAAAGAGTAATCTTCTAACACGATATAGCCCAATGTTCCAAACATTGTAAGCATCACGGTTAGAATTAGAGGCAGTCTAAAGTGCTTCAGTTGAGAGTATAAATCACCCGATAGAGTAATTTGAGGCTTTTGCTTCTTTTCCCAATTTTTTAATTTTTTTAATCTGCTCAAGGTTATTAGAGCTAAATTATACTAAAAGATTCTTTTTCTTAAGAGTTCTTAGAGTTGATGCTGCAATTCTAACTTTTTTAGTTGTTCCATCTTCTAATTTGATTCTAACTGTTCTTAGATTTGGTAAAAATCTTCTTTTTGTTCTATTATTTGCATGACTTACATTATTTCCACTCATTGGCCCTTTGCCAGTTAAAAAGCATTTCTTTGCCATTTTGATACCTTTTTTGTAAAAAATTTTGAGCGAGATTATACTCTTTTATAACAAAAAAAAAACTTAATATCAATCAATTGTTTTTATCAATTCTCTTCAATAAGATAACAAAAAAATTTAATTATGCGAAACTAAAATAGAATCAGCTATGATTTATTTTAGTTTTATGCAAATAAAGTTAAAATCAAGCAACTAATTAACGCCTAGCTAAAGGATTTTTTGTTGGTTACACAAGAGAAAATAAAAGAGTACATTAGCAAAGTTCCCCCTCTTCCAGAAACTGTTAAAAACTCTCTAAATGCCGTAGATGAAGGTGATTTGCCAAAAGCTGCAAGTTTCGCAAAAGAAGATTTAGCTCTCATGAGCCATCTTAAAAATACTGTTAATAAACCTATTTTTGGTTTTAAAAAAGATATTAGCGATGCAGGACAAATTTTTGGAATTCTAGGAGTGCTTCAAGCACAACAACTTCTAAGTTCATACTTAGTCTCACTTTTAACACCAAAAGATTGGAGTGTTTTCACACTAAATAATAAAAAATTCAACTCTCTTCAAGCAGGATTAATCTATAACTGGAATAAAATTTTATCAAAGCTTGGTTGTAATGATAAAGATGTAGCAAACGCTTCAATACTTCTTAGTTCATCTATTATTGTCTGCGAAGAGCTTTTTAAAGAGCATAAAGCCGATGTAGATCTATTAAGAGAAGTAAAACAGTTAGATTATAATTTTATTCTGAACAAACTTACAAAAAAGACTCTCTTTGATGTAGCAACAATTATAGGTAAAAAATGGGAAGTCTCTCCAAAAACATTAAAAATAATACTTTTAAGCTCTGGTAAATATAAGTCTAAAGATAAGAACAATGATTTAAAATATGCTAAATTTCTACATCTTCTATTCTTTTATGAGCTAAGCAGACCAGATATGGTTGAAGCTGGATTAAATGACTTTTTAGAGTTTAATATAGATTTTGTTGGCGATATTTATGATGATTTTCAAAATATAATGGAGCTAGAACAGTGAAACCAGTTGTAAAAAACAGAATCGCAATTTTTTATCCTCAAGGCTTTGTCGATGGAGCAAATGCTCCCTCTTTTATAACTGTTGCTGATACAGACTATCTATTAGGACTTAATAATATTGATGGTGCATTAATATCACTTAAAAAAGTTGTCTTTTTTAATAAAAATGGTCTTAGTTTCTTAGCTAGAATCTTAGGAAAAATCAAAAAAGAGATGAAAATCAATATCGGTTTTTGTGACTATAACGATAGAAACTATAACTCTTTAGTTAAAATGTTCCAAGAAGAGATGGATTTTTGTATCTTCAAAGACTTCAACACTGCTAACTTATTTATGGGAACATCGAAAGTTGAACCAAACTCAAATATTTTAGTCTGGCATGAAGACCCAACTCAGAAAAACTTAATGGTAATTGAGCTTTATGAGAGAGGCTATAATGCAATAGCTGCATCAGATTTTAGAGACTATACTAAAAAGAAAAAAGATAATAAAGATAACTATCATGCAATCGTTGATAGGTCATTTTTCGGCTCATTTGGCAAAAAGATAGGCTCACATAGAAGAGGAAATATAATAATTTATACTCTAAGTGGCTATTTAGATGCTTCAGCAGCTGAAAAATTTGACTTAAACTACCATATAAACTGCTTAAATGTTGGATTTAGATTCTTTGTATTTGAAGCAAGTAGAGTATTATCTATCAATATTCACGCCTCAAACTTCTTTGCAAAACTCTCAACTGCAGGGGCAGAGTATGGTGCTACAATAGCAATTGCTGGACTTGATTGGAAAAAACTTCCTAAATTTAAAGAGGGATTAGAAGATGTTGGAATTTTATTTTTCAACTCACTAGATGACCTCTTTATGGACGAAGATTTACAAAAAGAGATAAGTACTTCAATGGGTGCACTTGTTGTTAATAAAAAAGCAATCACTAAAGATATTGTAAAACAGCTTCCAACATTTATAGAAGCTGCTGTTCATACAGTAAAGACTCTAACAAACTCTGTTGCATTAAAAAAATCAGCTGAAGTATCTAGCTTTAAACTAGAAGATGATGGTATAAACTTACTTGCTAGTTCTATCGGGTTTTATGGAGATATTGACGGAATGCTAGTTTTAGTTTTTCCAGAAAATATTGCAAAGAAAGCCTGTTCACTTCTGCTTGGTCAAGATGAGAGTAAAACAACAGAGACAGAGTTAACCGATGCACTGGGTGAGCTTGTAAATATTATTGGTGGTCGTGCAAAAACACTTCTTAGTGAGCGAGATGTAAAAGCAAATATTACTCTTCCTAGAACTTTCACAAAACTAGAAGATGTAAAAAATACAATTTTAGAAAAAAAAGGCGTACAGATAGACTTAGAGTTTGCTGGTGAGCCTTTTTCAATATTTTTGACAAGATAAGGATTTTGATGTTAGTAGCCCCTAGTATTTTATCGGCTGATTTTGGAAATTTAGCTTCTGATGTAAAAGCAATATGTGAAGCTGGTTGTGATATTGTACATGTAGATGTAATGGACGGTCACTTTGTGCCAAACCTAACAATTGGTCCACTTGTTGTTGATGCTGTTGCTAAAGCAAGTGATAAGCCTCTCGATGTTCACTTAATGGTAGAGAATAATAGCTTTTTTGTAGACCTTTTTGCCCCATTAAAACCTGAGTATATCTCTTTTCATATAGAAGAGGAGAAACACCCTCATAGATTAATACAGAAGATTCGCTCTCTAGGAATAAAACCAGCAATTGCACTAAATCCTCATAGTAGAATAGAAGATATTGAACATCTACTACCAGAGCTTGAGATGGTTTTAGTTATGAGTGTAAACCCTGGTTTTGGAGGACAATCTTTTATTTCAAATGCTGTTGAGAAAGTTAAAAGATTAAAAGACTTAATCATAAAAACAGACTCTAACGCTTTAATTGAAGTTGATGGTGGAGTTAGCAACAAAAATATAAAAGAGTTAAGTAATGCTGGTGTTGATATTGCAGTAGCTGGTAGCTATGTATTTAAACATAAAAATTACAAAGAGGCAATCGATTCATTAAAGGTTTAAATTGAGAGTAAAAGTGTGTGGAATTACAAACTATCAAGATGCAATTGATGCTATAGATTCTGGTGCTGACGCACTAGGGTTTGTATTTTATAAAAAATCACCTAGATATATAGAGCCTTTAGATGCTTGTAAAATCATAGAGCAACTACCCCCTTTTGTTGAAAAGGTTGGTCTGTTTGTAGAACATAGCTCTAATGAGATAAATAAAATTTCAAAAGAGGCAAAAATAACTCTTGCACAGTTGCACTTTGAGATAGAAGAGAAAGCTCTCTCAAATATAGATATTAACTACTTAAGAGTAATAAGAGCTCAAAATAGTGATGATATAGATAAATATAGAGATGAGTATCGATTAATTGATGCCTTTACAAAACACTATGGTGGTGTTGGAAAGAGATTGAATTTAGATTGGTTTAGGGAAAAAGATTGCTCTAAAATTATTTTAGCTGGTGGATTAAATATTGATAATTTAGACGAGCTTAATAAATTTAACTTTTATGGTGTTGATGCTAGTAGCTCTCTTGAGAGAGAAAAAGGCAAAAAGGATTCAATAAAAGTTAAAAGCTTTATAGATAAAGCAAAAAGTTTTTAAAAAGTTTTTTTATGCAAAGATATGCCTCATTATTAAATAGTTTAAAAAAAACTGGTCTTAGCAAAAGCGGTCTTCAAAATAAACTAGCTGTTGTTGATATTACATTAGGATTTGAAACTCACTTAGAGCTTTTAATAGCTAGTGGTTTACCTATCATAAAAGTAGGTGATATGTATGAGCTTCAGACAAAATTTACAAAAGTTGAAGATGAAACCTTCTGTGTTGTAGATATAGAGACAAATGGAAGCAAAGTACCAAGAGGTCAAATAATTGAAATTGGTGCAATTAAATATAAAAATGGTGAAATTATTGATGAGTTTCACTCTTTAGTATTTGCCAAAGTTGTTCCAGAGTATGTCACAAAAATTACAAATATAAGACAGAGAGATTTAATAGATGCTCCAACAAATGAAGAAGTTTTAAAAAAATTTAAAATATTTTTAGATGACCATGTTTTTGTAGCACACAATGCAAGTTTTGATTATAACTTTATCTCAACTTGGTTTGAGAAAATAGGACTTTTTGGAATGCTAAATAGAAGCTTTTGCACAATTGACTTAGCAAAAAAAACTATAAATGCTGAAAAATTTGGACTAAAATCTCTAAAAGAGCATTTAGATATTGATATACTTCACCATAGAGCTTTGGAAGATGCTATATCTACTACTAAAATATTAGAACACTCTTTTGAAAACTTACCAGATAATGTGAAAACAACAGAGAATCTAATAGATTTTACTCACTCAATCAATATAAAATAGAAAAAACTCAATTTACTAAATCTAACACTACTGTAAATTTAGCTCCATTTTTTATATTTTTAGCCTTTATCTCTCCACCCATTCGATTCTCAATTATCATTTTTGATATATAAAGCCCTATTCCATTTCCAAGCTCACCCTTTGTTGTAAATCTATTCTCAAAAATCTTCTCTATCACAGACTCTTTTATACCACCAGCACTATCAACAATAGATAAGATAACTTTTTTATTTTTAGAGCTTAGAGAGAGTGAAATTTTTGCATCTTTTCTCAAACCACTTATACAGATGGCATCTTTTGCATTATTAATTAAATTTAAAACTACTTGTAAAAACTCATTTTTTGAGCCGTTTACTAAAAGTTTTTTAGAAGATATTTCCAATTTAAATTTTATGTTTGAGTATTTCAAATCAAAATCAAATAGATTTACACTATCACTTAAAACTTTATCAATATAAAACTGCTTTGTTATTTTGTCATCTTTAAAAAAATCTCTAAAACTATTTATTGTATTTGATAGAAAAGTGACTTCATTAAAGACTTTAGAGTTAAGCTCTTTTACATCTTTAAAAGTTAAATCTTCATGATTGTAATCTATTTTAAAATCCAAATCTTGAGTAATGAGTGATATTACATTTAGAGGCTGTTTAAATTGATGAGCAATAATATTTATCATCTCTCCCATCATTGCCATCTTTGCTTGATTTATTAAATTCTGTTCCAACTCTTTTTTCAGTAGATAATTCTCTAAATGTGTATTTACTCTAGCTAATAGCTCATCTGTATTAAACGGCTTTTTAATATAATCAACTCCACCTAATTTAAAACCATCAACAACATCTTTAGAATCTTGTTTTGCACTCAAAAATATAATAGGTATATTTTCTGTTTTTTTATCATCTTTTAATATAGAGCAGACTTCAAAACCACACATATCTGGCATCATAATATCTAATAAAATCAAATCAAAACTATTTTTTTTAATTTGATTAAATGTCTGTTTGGCATTTGTTGAGAAAAATAGAGAATAATCTTTATCTTTCAAAATATTCATAATAACTTGAATATTTTGAATATTATCATCTACAATTAATATTTTTACTTTCTTATCTATCATAATTTATACTTTTAACCTATTTAAAATATCTCTAATACTTTTAAATGTATATATAATTTTCTCAATATCAAAAGTATTTATCGCTTCATCAAGAGTATATATAAAATTTTCAAAAATATTTAATCGATTCTTATCAATCACTTTTTTTAACTCTTTTGATATTAATTTAATTAAATCAAAATCCCCATTATCGAGAGCATTTTCAAAAGAATCTAAAATATTTTCAATTTTTTCAAGAGTAGTTTTAGAAATATCAATATCTAAAACTCTCTCTTTTTTTTCATAATCTAAATATTTTGAAATCTCTTTAAATAAAATCTCTCTTTGAATCGGCTTCTCTATAAATCCATTAAATCCCTCTTGCATTGCTCTTCTCTTATCAGTTGCAAAAACTCTTGCACTAAGAGCTAAAACAGGAATTTTATTTATAGATTTATCGCTCTTTATCATCTTTAGTGTATCAAATCCATCAATCTCTGGCATCTTAATATCCAAAAGAATTAAATCTATACTATTTTGTTTTAAAATTAAAAGAGCCTCTTTTGCACTGGAGGCTTGAAATAGATTCAATTTACTCTCTTCTAATAGAAGTGAAACTAAATCTAAATTTAACTGCTCATCATCTACAACCAGTAAATTAGCTCTGTTAAATATAAAATCTACATTAAAAGGTTTTATAACTTCAGCTTTTTTGCTTATCTCAACACTTTTTAGGGTTACTTTAAACTCACTTCCTACACCAACTTCACTCTCTACCTCTATCTCTCCATTCATAATAGTTAATAGTTTTTTACAGATAGTTAAACCAAGCCCTGTACCACCATATTTTTTTAAACTCTGTTTACTCTGTTGCTCAAAAGAGTTAAAAATACTGCTTTGCTCTGATTTACTAATTCCAATACCACTATCTTTCACTAAAATAATTAAATTTATAGAGCTTGAATCTATCTCTTTAAAAGAGAACTCCAACGAGACAAACCCTCTATCTGTAAACTTTATTGCATTACCTACTAAATTGAAAATTATCTGCCTTAATCTAACTTCATCTAAGAGTAGATGCTCTGGAACTCTATCATCAATTTTTAATAAAAACTTCAACTCTTTCTCTAATATTTTTGCAAAAAATATATTCTCTATTTCACTTGATAACTTATAAATATTTACACTATTTAATGATAAATCAACTTTATTAGCCTCTATTTTGCTCAAATCCAAAATATCATTTATAAGTGTTAAGAGTGAGTTTGAAGATAGGACAATTGAGTTTAAGTAGTATTTTTGCTCTTTTGTAAGTGTAGTTTTTAAAAGCAGTTCGCTAAAACCTATGATAGAGTTCATAGGTGTTCTAATTTCATGACTAATATTTGCTAAAAACTCACTCTTGACTCTATTTGCCTCTTCAGCTCTATTTTTAGCTTTTATTAATCTCTTCTCTTTTTTTAACAAAAGTTTTTGGGCAAACTCTCGCTTTTTTATCTCTTTTTTCAGTTTTTGAATAAAATAGATAGAAGTCACTAATCCTAAAGAGAGTAAAATTAAAACTTCAAAAGGAAATAGATTCTCTATCATAATCGATTCACATTTTTTATAAGTCTTTTAAAAATTTTTTAATATTTTTAGAGGCTTGTCTAATTCTCTTCTCATTCTCGATTAAAGCGATTCTAACATGATTCTCACCATACTCACCAAAACCGATACCGGGGCTGACAGCTACTTTAGCTTCAGTTAATAATCTTTTTGAAAACTCAAGCGAACCCATACCTTTATCGATAACAACTTGAGGTATTTTTGCCCAAACAAACATAGTTGCATTTGGTGCTTCAATCTCCCAACCAGCATTATTAAAACTATCAATTAATACTTTCTGTCTAACTTCATAAATTTTTCTAATCTTCTCTACCTCTTCATCACCATCATTTAGTGCTACGGTAGAAGCGACTTGAATTGGTGTAAACATTCCATAATCGAGCCAACTTTTAATTTTTTCTAATGCTCCAACTAATCTCTTATTTCCAACAACAAAGCCTACTCTCCAACCAGCCATATTATAACTTTTTGAGAGTGTAAAAGATTCAACTGCTACATCTTTAGCACCCTCTACCTCTAAGATAGATGGCGTTGTGTAACCATGAAAAGTTAAATCAGCATAAGCAATATCACTTATAATATAGAATCTCTCTTTTTTAGCTAATGCTACAAGTTTTTTATAAAACTCTATTGTAACTGTTGCACTAGATGGGTTGTGAGGAAAATTTACAACAATATATTTAGCCCTTGGTGTACACTCTTTAATCGACTTTTGAATATATTGTAAGAATAGATCCTCGTCAACTTCATATTTTTTATTAACTGGAATCTCAACATTACAGACACTTCCTCCAGCTAAAATTACAGCGTAAGAGTGAATCGGATATGTTGGATTTGGAACAATAGCAATATCACCTGTATTTGTAATAGCTTCAATTAAGTGAACATATCCCTCTTTACTTCCCATTGTTGCGATAGCTTCACTCTCTGGCTCAATATCTACATTGTATTTTCTCTTATACCAGTTAGAAATCGCTACCCTTAAATTAGGAATCCCTTTACTTATTGAGTATCTATGAGTTTTTGTTTTAGAGGCTGATTCAATTAATTTATCAATAATGAATTGTGGTGTATCACCATCTGGATTACCCATTGAAAAATCAATTACATCATCACCTGCTCTTCTTGCCTCTTGTTTTATCTCACTAATAACTGCAAAAACATAATTTGGCAATCTCTTTGTTCTATCAAACTCAATCTCTGGAAACATCTCCATCTCCTTGTAGGTATACTGTAAAACCATTTTTTATATTATTTAGCGTATATATATCTGAAATTTTTACATATTTACAATTTTTTGGAACTTTAATATTTAAACTCTTAACTGTCTCATTGGAGTTTCTATAAAGTCCTAATACATTTAACGAATCATCATAAAAAGATATATATGGGTACCAATTATTACTACCCTCGCTAGTTAACTTTAAAACTTTTGAATCCTTTTCAAGTTTTAACCAATAATCATTGATTGATTTGTGAAGCTTTACATACTCATCAATCAAAATATCTTTTGCTTCTAAGATACTAGCTTTGCTAATATCTATTACATACTCCCAATCATATTTAGCTGTTTTGATAATATCTAAAATATAAGAATCTCTTTTATTAAGCTCCTTTGAAAAGATAACAGGGTCAATTGCATACTCAGCTAATAGCGATATGCTCCAACTAAATATATTATTCTCTTGTTTTGCCTTTTTTGTAACAAAAAAGTAGTAACCCATAGAGTTTAGTGAATCTGTTATCAACTTCATAAAAAAGATGGGATTGTGATTTGTATTAAATGTAATTGTCAAATTTTTTGGTTTTTCAAAAAAGAGATTTAATAACCCACTATCCTTTAGATATTTTGATATTTTAACAATATCTATCTCTCTATTCTCTTTATAGAATCTATTTTTATTTTTAAATATAACATCTATCAATTTTTGATGAACTAAATAGCTATCTTTATCTACTAAATTTTTTACTTTTTCATCAACTAAATCAGCAAATAAGCCTGAGGCTAAAAGCAGAGATAGAACTATCTTTTTTACCAAATTTTACCTCTATTTAACTCTTGAAACTCTTTAACACTTATCTCTTTTATCTTATTATCTTTGTAAACAAACCTTAGTTTACCACTATTTGTTTTTATATCTAGCTTTTTTCCATCTACAAATAGGTCTAATCTATCATGTCCTGTTACGATTAGTTGCTCTTTTGTAGTATCAATATCTATTCTCTTTTTTGTTATAAAATTTTTCTTTTTATAATTATCTAAATATATTACTCCAACCCAGATATTAACTCTAGGTTTGAGATAGATACTCTTAAAACCTTTTGAGTTCTCATTATCAACACCAAAAGTATCATCAAAGTTCTCTGTTAGTTTTTTATCTAAATCTATCTTTTCACTCTTTATAGATTCATTTTTTAAATTACTATCTTCATCTGATTTTGAGTTAGTCTCATTAGGATTCTCTTTTTGACTATTTAAGAGAGTTTGAGTAAAAAGCTTCTCACTACTATTTGATAGATTACTCTCTAATTTTGCTGACTTATTCTCTTCTGAGAAGATAACAGATAGTTCAGAGTTATTTATCTCTTTAGTCTCATCTAAATTTGTTTTAGCTTCACTAACTAAGTTTTGAACAATTTTAGAGTTTTTCATATTATCACTATTTTTAAACTCTTGGTTACTTATCAACATATAGACAATAATTAAAACAGTAATAACACCTGCTACTGCTATATATATTTTTGAGTTTATTTTAGGCTTACTCTCTTTATCTTCTGGAGTAAACACCTTATCTTCTGGTTGATAGTTTTTCATACTATAGTTGTTAAACTCTGTTAGCCACTCATCAAAATCCAAATTATATCTCTGCTCTAATATTCTAACAAATCCTAACGCTTTAGGTCTATGAAGAGATTTAAAATCTTTATCAATTATAGCTCTAATATTCTTCTCTGTAATGTGTGTCTCTTCACAGATATTTTTAATACCTATCTCATTTATTTTAGATATTAAATTACTCATTATCTAATCCTATCAATTAAAATAGAAGCTGCAGAGTTTACATTTAGTGAATCAAAATCTCTCTCCATATGCACTCTAACTTTTAAATCTAGTTTTTTAATCAACTTTGAGCTAAGTCCATCTCCTTCACTTCCTAGAAATAGAGCTTTTTTACCATCTACAACTATATCTCTTACATCATCTCCATCTGCACTTGAGCCTATAGTTTTAAAGCCACTTTGTTTAAGCTCATTTGCTAAATCTAGTGAATTTTTTAATATTGAAAAATCCATATCAAATAAAGAACCTGATGAACTTCTAGCAATATCAGCAAAATTTAGATTTGAAACTTCACTAGCAATAATACCATCAACTCCTAAAGCGTAAGCACTTCTTACAATCGCTCCAATATTTCCAACATCTGTAACGCCCACTAAAACTAATAAAAAGTCACTCTTTTTTATCACTTCAAGTGGTGTTAATTTAAAGTCATCAATATCGAGAAAAAAACCTTGATGATTTTTGCCTTTTGCTAAAGATTGAGCTTTCTTATTATCTAATTTAATTATTTTTTTATTTAATAAACTTATTTCTCTAAAGAGCTTCTTGTCTAACTCTTTTGATAGTAGAATCTCATTTATAATTTCTGGATGTTTTCTCAGAATATATAAAAAAACTTGTTTGCCATAAACTAACATATCAAAAATAGCCTTATTTAATTTATTAAATTATCATAACACTCTTTGGTGCTTAGATTAGTGATTTTAGATAAAAGTTTAGCTTTTACTTTCTTTGGTATATCTAAATTTATTACATCTTCTTTTGTAATTTGATTAAATATAAGCTCTTTCCCTTTTATCACAACGCTCCACTCGCCCTTTAAATTTTCAAGCTTTAGCTTATCTAAAAGCTCTCTAGCCTCTCCTTTAAAACTTTTTTGATTTAGTTTAGTAATCTCTTTAACCAAAAAAACTTCTCGTTTATCATCAATTTTACAAATATCTTCTAAACATTTTAATACTCTATGAGGAGATTCATATAAAATTGTATTAAATTTTTGATTCAATAGATAGCTTAGTTCATCTTCTCTCTTTTTGCCTTTATGTGCTAAAAACCCAAAGAAAACAAACTCTTTCTCATCAAATCCACTCATTGCAAAAGCAGTTAATACAGCATTTGCACCAGGTAGCACATCGTATTTTATCCTATTTTCTTGACAAAAAGCTACTAATTTAGCACCTGGGTCAGAGACACAAGGCATTCCAGCATCACTTAAATATATAACATTTTTCTCAAATATGGAAATATCAATTTTTTGTAGAACTGCCAATTCATTGTGAGAGTGTAGAGATATAAATTTTTTATCTGATGATTGAAGATTGTATCTATCTTGTAAAAGAGAGATGAGTCTTTTGCTAACTCTCGTATCTTCGCAAAAGACTATCTCAGCTTTCTCAATAGCTTCTTTAGCTCGAAAGCTAATGTCTGCTAAATTACCTATTGGAGTTGGAACTAAAGTAAGCAAATTATTTCATATTGTATTTTTTCTTAAATTTCTCAACTCTACCAGCTGCATCAACAATTTTTTCAGAACCTGTAAAAAATGGGTGACACGCACTACAAATATCTACTCTTAACTCTTCTTTATTTGAGAGAACACTAAAACTACTTCCACAAGCACAAGTTACTTGACACTCAACATAATTTGGGTGAATATCTTTTTTCATTTTCCGATTATCCTTTTTTAGATTTTTTAAATTCAATAAAGTAGTAGGAGTTACTAATATTTTACATATCAATAAACTGCAAAACTATATCAAAATAAAAAGTGATATATTTTTGTAATTGTAACAGAAAAAATTCTTTTTTTCAATCAAATTCAAAGAGAAGCTTTCAATAAATTTTACTTATTCAAAAATAGATAGAGAAATTCAGTTACTCTACCTTACAAAGCTCATTTAAAACTATCTCTTTTTCAGAGTTTTTAATATAGTTTTTACTCCACCTATACATATCTTTTAATATTGGCTCAAGCTCTAATCCAAACTCTGTCAAACTATACTCAACTTTTGGAGGAATCTCTGGGTAGATTTTTCTATCTATAACTCTTTGCTTCTCAAGCTCTCTGAGTTTTTGCGTAAGCATTTTTTGGGTGATATTTGGAATCTTTTTTCTAAGCTCTGAGTACCTATGAGTTCCACTTTGCAAATGCCAAAGAATCAAACCTTTCCACTTTCCACCTATAATATCTAATGCAACTTCAAATGCACAATTATATTTTTTTGAATTTATATCAATAGCCAAAACAGAACCTTTTTAAACTATTAGTATCTAAATAGTATGTATATAACTTTATAGTTAGTACTTGATATTATATCATATAAAGACTATAATAGTTCATATAAAATTTTTAGGAGCTTTTTATGGAGTTTAAATCATTAGTCGTTTATGAGAGAGAAGATGGAAGTTTTGAGCAAAAGATAGAAAAAAGAGATATAGATTCTCTACCAGAGGGTGATGTTTTAGTTAGAGTTCACTATGCAGCTCTTAATTTCAAAGATGCTCTTAGTTGCACAGGAAACAAAGGTGTAACTAGAAACTACCCTCATACTCCAGGCATTGATGCTGTTGGTGTTGTTGAGAGTAGTAGCTCTGATGAGTTCTCTATTGGTGAGAGTGTAATAGTTACTAGTTATGACCTTGGAATGAATACAAGTGGTGCATTTTCTGAATATATCAGAGTTCCTAAAGAGTGGGTTATAAAACTACCTGAGAATTTAACTCTAAAAGAGGCAGGAACATATGGAACAGGAGCCTTAACAGCTGCTCTTAGTCTCTATAAGCTAGAGCAAAATGGAATAACTCCTAAAAGTGGAAAAATATTAGTAACAGGTTCAACTGGTGGCGTTGGTAGCTTCGCTGTTAGTATTTTAGCTAAAGCTGGATATGAAGTTGTTGCAATGAGTGGAAAAGCTGATAAGGTTGAGTTTTTAAAAAATATGGGTGCAAGTGAAGTGATAGGCAGAGATGTGATAGATGTGGCTAATAAAAGAGCTTTATTAAAACCACTCTTTGCAGGTTGTATCGATACAGTAGGTGGTGATATTTTAGCCTCAATTTTCAAATATATTAGCTATGGTGGAAGTGTTACAAATTGTGGTTTAGTCGCTTCACCTGCTATAAATACTACTGTGTTTCCATTTATTTTAAGAGGAATTAACTTATTAGGTATCGATTCAGCAGAGACTCCTAGAGAGCTTAGATGCAAAATTTGGGAAAAGCTATCAAATGAGTGGAAAGTAGATACTAGCTCTATCACAACAGAGCATTCATTAGAGAATTTACCAGAACTTGTTCAAAAGATTTTAAAAGGAAAACTAAGCGGTAGAGCTGTTATTAAGTTAATATAAAAAAATAAAGAGGTTTCTCTTTGTTTTTTATATAAAGATTTATTTAATCCATTATTAGAGGTAACTCTAAAACTACTTTATCATCTTTTGTACTGATAATGGCATTTACTTTGATAGAGAGTTTTTTGAGTTCCATATCGATAGTAGGTTTACTCTGCCCCTTTATCTCTATAATAAATAGTTTATATTTTTTATCTTCATGTTTTATAAATTCACCAATTTTCAGATAGAGTTTTGTAACAATCGTTTTTGAATCTAAAAAGACTTTATAGATTCTATCCAATGTTTTTATAAAATTATTTGTATCGATTTTTATCTCTGGCAGAGTTGGGTCAAACTCTTTAATAAATTTAGCATCTGTCTTTATAGCATTTGTTGAGATTGCTAAATCAATTAATGAATATATATTACTCTTTTGCGTATTGGTACTATCGATATTTTTCAATCTAAGTGGTGGGTGTTTATAGAGTTTTATTCCGATTGTATTTTCATTCTCATACCCAACAGTTAAGCCAAAAAATGTAAATCTATCAAACTCTAAATCCATAAAGATAGTATTAAACCCAAAACTATTTGAAGCGTAACTAACAGCTAAATCAAAAATAACTTTGCTAGATACTTTGGCTAAAAGATAGTGTGCATCTTCATTTAAACTAAGCACTTTCCCTGTACTTGAGAAGAAGATGATAGGGTTATAATCAAACTCTATCCACTTTTCAAGATAAGCACTATTTAAATTATTCATCTCTACTCTTCTATGTAGTTTTTCAGTTTTCTTCCAACTTTAGGGTGTTTGAGCTTCTTAATAGCACTTGATTCTATCTGTCTAACTCTCTCTCTTGTAACATTTAACTCTTTTCCAATCTCCTCTAGCGTTCTATCACTCTCATCATCAAGCAGACCGAATCTCATTCTAATAACAGCTTTCTCTCTCTCGTTTAATTGGTCTAAAACATCATCAATCTGAGTCTTTAAATCCTCTTTTAAGATGTGGTCAACTGGAGAGACAGAGGCTTTATCTTCAACAAAATCACCAAATTTTCCATCTTCATCATTTCCAACAGGAGCCTCTAGGCTAATTGGCTCTTTTGTAATTTTGATTACATTTTTAACTTTGTCAACAGGCAATCCAACATCATTACTAATTGTATCAACATCTGGCTCTTTACCAGTCTCTTGTAGTGATTTTCTAATTATTTTATTGATTCTATTAATAGTTTCAATCATATGAATAGGGATTCTAATAGTTCTAGCTTGGTCAGCTATCGCTCTTGATATTGCTTGTCTAATCCACCAAGTAGCGTAAGTTGAGAATTTATAACCCTTTTTATACTCAAACTTATCAACAGCTTTCATAAGTCCGATATTTCCCTCTTGGATTAAATCTAAAAATGGTAAACCTCTATTTGTATATCTTTTTGCGATAGAGACAACTAGTCTTAAGTTTGATTTTGCCATTCTAGTTTTGGCTTTATCAGCTATTAATTTACCTCTTTTTATCTGCTCTAGAATCTCTTTTAACTTATCAGGCTCTAAATCAAAACTATCTTTACTAGCCTCTTTTGTTTGAAAAAGCTTCTTAATCTCCATATATGTAGAGACCATTGTCGCCTCTGGCACAGAGTTTGATATTTCAGCTTTATCCATATTTGTGATATTTCCCAATATCTCTTTATGGTTTTTAATCAGTAAATCATTAAATAGAGGTAGTTTATACTCAAGTCTCTTAAGCTCTTTATCAAAATCTGTATCACTATTTAAAGTAGTCTCCATCGCCTTTACAAGTTCATTAATCAATTTACTTGTTGGTCCTAAATCTAAAAGCTTCTCTTTTAAAACTTTCTTTTTAAAAGTTAAAGTTAAATTATTCACTAAAATTTCTAACTCATCTAGTGAGTTGCTCTCTTCAACTTTTTGTAAAAACTTTAACCAGTCTTTTTTAGCTTTCTCTAGAGCTTTAAAACTTGTTAAAACTTTATTAACTCTGTTTTTACTATCTTTGCTCTCTACTTCATCATCATCGCTATCATCTTCAAAACTTTTAAACAGCTCTTTTACTCGTCTCTCACGATTGATTAGAGCCTCTTTATAATCTAATATAAACTCTATTAAATATGGAACTGAGCAGATTGCATCAATTATAATATCTTCGCCAACTTCTATCTGTTTTGAAATAGCTATCTCTTCCTCTTTTGTTAAGAGTTGAATCTGCCCCATCTCTCTTAGATACATTCTAACAGGACTATCGCTTCTGCTCCACTCAAGTAGCTCTTTCTCTTTCAAAAAGTCAAAACTCTCATTTAATTCATTATCTCTGATTCTAGCTCTCTCTTCTTCTCTCTTTCTAGCTTCTGCTAAATTGAGCATTTTAGCCTTTTCAGATGAACTCATAAGGGTAACAACATATTTTTTTGAAAACTCTAGAATTTTTTTGCTCTGTGCTTGTGTAGGTTGTTTGTCAAAAACTAAAACAATATCTTCATAAGTTACACTTTGACCACTGCTCTCTTTTATTATCTCTTCAATCTTTTTATTCATATCTTTTGCAGACATATCAGTAGAACTCCTTGCTTATAGCATTTAAAGAGGTTTTGGAAGTAATCGGCAATTATAACTAAAATTTTATTAGATTTTAATAAATATTAACTATTTAATTGTTTTAATTAAGTTAAAAAATGTGCATGAGAGTTTTAAAACCGATTAAATTTTGACTATTTTATTAAAAAATATAACTAAATAGTTAATGTATAATTTAAATAAAAAAGGATAGAGAAAAGATATGTGTGCAATAGCTGGAGTAATTAATTATCAAAATTATGATTTAATAAAATTTCGAAATTCTCTCTTACACAGAGGTCCTGATGAGCAAAATATATATAGTTTTAAAAATATTGCTCTAATTCACAATAGACTCTCTATTCAAGATATTTTAGATGGACAACAACCATTTCACTTCAAAGGTTATAGCATTATTTTAAATGGTGAAATTTACAACCATTTAGAGCTTCGTGAACTTTTAAAAGAGTTTGAGTTTAAGACAAAAAGTGATACAGAGACTCTACTCTATCTATATATAAAATATAGAGAAGATATGTTTGAGCTTATCGATGGAATGTTTGCATTTGCTATTTTAGATAAAAAGACAAATCAACTCATTTTAGCAAAAGATAGAGCAGGAAAAAAACCACTCTTTTTATATAAAAAAGATGATAAATTTATCTTTGCAAGTGAGCTAAATGCGATAAAAGCTATTGAAAAATTAGAGATAGATGAGGAATCGATTGCTAGTTATTTAAGAGTTGGAATGTTTTTGGGAGAGAACTCAAGTTATAAAAATATCACAAAATTTCCAGCTGGACACTATGCTAAAGTGGATTTAAATCAATTAAATATTGAGTATTTCAAATACTTTGATATTTTAGATAGTTATAAAAAACAGAAAAATATAGATGAGATGAGCAAAAAAGAGGCTTTAAATAGTGTTGATACAGCCCTTAGAAAATCTATCAAAGATAGAATCGATAGCTCAGATTTAGAAGTTGGTGCATTTTTAAGTGGAGGAATCGATAGTGCTTTAGTTGTCTCTATCGCAAGTGAATTTAAAAAAAACCTAAAAACATTTACTGTTAAATTTGATAGTGGATATGATGAATCTCCTCTAGCAAAACTAGTTGCAGATAAATACAAAACTCAGCATTGTGAAATCGATATATCTCTTAATTTAAAAGAGGATATAGAGGATATTTTGCTAAATTATGGAGAGCCATTTTATGATAGTTCAGCGATTCCTAGCTACTATGTAGCAAAAGAAGCAAAAAAACACATAACAGTTGTATTAAACGGTGATGGTGCAGATGAGCTTTTTGCTGGATATAGAAGATATGTACCGATTGCAAATAATTTAACAAATATCGCAAAAAATTTCTCTTTTTTAACAAAATATCTACCTAAACCTCATCAAAAAAAGAGTCTCTATAACCATTTTTTTAGACTATTATCGATGTCAGATAAAAAAGGAGTTGACTTTTATCTCTCAAGTACAGTTGATATTTTTGAAGATATATATAACTTTAAAGAGAATAGAGTAATCGATGAATTAGATAGTTTTATAACAAAAGTTGACGATGAGAAAATCTCCAATTTATCTAAAATGCTCTATTTAGATTTTTCAAATATTCTATTTAGCGACCTTCTTATCAAGATGGATATTGCTACCATGCAACACTCACTAGAGGCTAGAAGTCCATTTTTATCAAAATATATGCTAGAGATTGCTCCTATTTTACCAGATGAGTATAAAATAAATAGAACAAGTACAAAATATGTTTTAAGGGAACTTTCTAAAAAATATCTACCAAATGAGCTTATAAACCAACCTAAAAGAGGCTTTGAAGTTCCACTTAAATCTTGGGTAGAGGGAGAATTAAAAGAGCATATAGATTCATATTTAACTAAAGACTCATACTCTGAAAATTTTATAGATAGAGCATTTATACAAAAACTTTTAAATAATAAAATTGAAATCTCTAGTGAAAAGAGAGCAAAAATTTTATGGAATCTATTCTCTTTGGAGCTTTGGCATAGGAGACAGTAGTGCTTTACAACAAACACACATATAGGTTACAGCTTTTTTTTATATTTTTTTTTATTAGTATATCTATCTCTTTTTTATCATATTACTTTATATATGAGAGAGAGAAAGATGTAATAGTCACTAAGTACCAATCTCTAGCACTTAGTGAAATTGAGTTGAAAGAGAAAATTTTACTACATGAAATTGACGATAAAAAGATAATTATCAACTATATTTTAAATAACGATAGCTTTTTAAAATATGTAAACTCTTTAGATGATAGTAAAAAATTAATATCTGAAAATATTTTTTTAACTATTTTTGATAGTTTGAAAAATATTTATCAACTTAAATTTTTAGATGAAAACGGAATTGAGAAGATACGAATTGAAAAAGATAAAGAGACAAAACAGGTCTACTCTCAAAACAATCTACAAAACAAGTCTCATAAACACTACTTTAAAGAGATTAAAAAGCTTAATAAAAATCAGTTTTTTATATCAGATTTTGATTTAAATATTAAAAATGGAGAGATAGAATCTCCAGTAAATCCCACTATTAGAGTAGGAACACCAATTTATATAAAAAATAGTTTCAAAGGAGCTATTATTATCAATCTCTCTCTTAAAGAGTTATTTAAAAATATAAGTTTCTCTAAATATTTTAATATATATTTGATTGATAGCAACTCTTTTGTTTTTAATCCCAAAGAGAATAGAAAAAAAAGTAAAACTCTCAATAAACAAGAGACTAAAGATAATAAAAGTGAACTTTTAGATGAGAATATCATCTACTCAACACTTACACCAAAAGAGTTATCTACCATTTATGAGATAATAGATTCCAACAAAAATAGACTTATAAACGAGAATATCATCTACTCGAAACTAAATTTAAAAAATTGGTCTATTGTCTATACGATAAAAGAGGATTTATTAAATAGTGAATTAAATGGAATTTTTTACCAATCTAGCATAAATTTTATCGCTTTTATATTTATAAATATAATTCTAGCTCTAATCGCCTCTATCATTCCAGAGAGACTCTATAAAAAAATATTAACTCAAGAGGAGGAATTAGATAGAAACTTAAATATTATCGATAAATATATAATCTACTCAAAGACTAACTTAAAAGGGGTAATTATAGAGGCTAGTGAAGCTTTTGAAAAAATTTCTGCTTATAGTAAATCAGAGCTTATAGGAAGTTCTCACTCTCTTATAAAATCTGGCTACCATGATAAAGCCTTTTTCAAAGATATTTGGAAAACTATCTCAAAAGGGGAAACTTGGCAAGGAGAGATTGCAAATCGAAAAAAAGATGGCAAAATCTACTGGGTCTACTCAACAATTATGCCTACTGTTAATGAAAATGGAAAAAGTGTAGGATATATATCTATCAGACAAGATATAACTGATAAAAAAAATCTACAGATGCAAAAAATGAAAATACTTGAGCAATCAAGACATACAACAATGGGAGAGATGATAAGTATTATTGCTCATCAATGGAAACAGCCAATAAACTATATAGGTATTAAACTATTCTCATTTATAACAAAAGTAGAGGGTAAAAAATTAACTCAAAATGAGACAGAAGAGTTTTACAACGATATGACAGATACACTAGATGGCATGTCAAAAGTTATAGATGATTTTAGAAATTTTTTCAGAAAAGATAAAAAACTTGAAAAAGTAGAAATAAGAGAGCAAATCGAAAAATCTCTAAAACTACTAGAAAATTTAATAAGAGAGTTAGATGTCAAAGTAGAGATAAAAGAGAATTCTAAAACCTATTTAGAGGGTATTGCAACTGAGATTTTACAAATATTTTTAAATTTAATCAAAAACTCTTGTGATGAGTTTAAATCTAAACAGATTAAGAATCCAACAATAGAGATATCTATCTGTAATGAAAACAGTTTTATCAATATAGATATACTAGATAATGCTGGTGGAGTTGATGAGGCGATAATCGATAAAATTTTTGAGCCATACTTTTCAACAAAATCTGAAAATGGAACTGGAATAGGTCTTTATATGTGTAAATTAATAGTTGAAGAGTCTCTACATGGAGAGATGAGTTTAAAAAATGTAGATAGAGGTTTAGAATTCAATATAAAAATTCCAAAAAAGGATTAAAAATGCAAAATATGGAAAATATCAGAGATATTACTATTTTATATGTTGAAGATGATGATAGAACAAGAGAAGAGTTATTTGATATTTTAAAAGAGCATGCCAAAGATGTCTATGAAGCTGAAAATGGAGAAGTTGCATTTGAAATTTTTTTAGAGAAAAAACCAGATATTGTAGTAACTGATATTAAAATGCCAAAATCTGATGGCTTAGATTTAGCTAGAAAGATAAAAAAAATTGATAAAAACAGTATAGTAATGCTCTTAACAGCTTATAGTGATGAGTTTAATTTAATGGAAGCTATCGATATTGGAATCGATGTCTATCTAAATAAACCAATTAGACCTTTTGAGCTTTTGAGAAAACTGTCAAACTTTGCAACAATAGTAATGGAATCAAAATCTCAAGAGGAGAAAGAGAAATTAGAAAAGTATAATATGCTCTTAAATGCAAAAATGGAGATTTTACAAGATATATCGCACCACTGGAGACAACCTCTTAGCTCATTAGGTCTTGTTCTTTTCATAGTTGAAGAGGCCATCGATAGTGGTAAACTAGAAAATGCAAATAGCAATTTAGCTAAAGCTCAAAATATGATTGAAAACTTATCAAAATCAATCTCTAATTTTGCAAAAATCTACTCAAAAGATAAAGGAATAGTTACTAACATAACTATAAAAGAGTTGGTTATGCCATCTCTTTATATTTTAAATGTCTATTTAAAAGAGAGTAATATCTCTGTTGAGTTAAATTTAGATGAGAGTATAGAGATAGAGTGTAGAGCAAAAAACTTTACTCAAGCTATCATATCTATTTTAAAAAACTCTATCGAAGCCAAAACAAGAAACCATTTAGAAAACTCTACTATAGAGATATCTGCAACTAAAGAAGATAGCCATTACTCTTTGAAAATTGAAGATACTTCAGGTGGTTTTGATGAAAAAGAGGAGTTAAATAAAATATTTGAGCCATACTTCTCAACGAAAGCGAATTTAAATAATAACGGTCTTAGTCTATTTTTAATAAAAAACTATTTTGAGAGAGAGTTAAACTCTGAAATTATTGCAAAAAGAGCTAACAAAGGATTAATTATTGAGATAAATATCCCAAAATAGTGTTACGCTAACCCTTTTAAAAAATAATTATAAAAAATATTTTATATAATTTATCATTATCGCATAACACTTTGTTATAATAGTAAAAAAAAAGTTCTATTTATCAAAGGAGTGCTATTGTTTTTCAAAACCATAAAATTTAAATTTTTTCTAAGTGCAATACTCTCAATAATTGCTATTTTATTTAGTATTGCTCTTGCATATTTCATCTCTACAAATGAGATTAGAAGTATTATGATAAATGATTTAAAAACTCTCTCTGACGCTCTTCATAAGCAGATACTCTATATCGCTTCAATAAATCCCAATGCCCATAGAGATAAAGCCTTTAAAGAGAGTATCTATAATACAAAAGTGGGTAAAAGTGGTTATGTCTACTTCATCAATAAAGAAGGAACAATGGTAATCCACCACAAAAAAGAGGGGAAAAACTACGCTGGAAAAGGCTATATTGACTATATTAGAAGTCATAAAAGTGGAATCCATGAGTATGTCTCAGCTACAACAGGACAAGATAAGATAGTTGCATTTAACTATATTGAACCTTGGAAAATTTGGCTAATTCCAGGAGTTAATAAAGCAGATTACTTTTTAGATATGAAAGAGAAATTTTTAACATACTTCTCTATTATTTTTCTATTTTTAGTTGCACTATTTCTATCAATTAACTATATAACTTCCAGAAGTATATTAAAACCGATAAAAGACTTGGAAAATACTTCAGAAGAGTTATCAAAACATGATGGAGATTTAACGACAAGACTTCCAATTCATAAAGATGATGAAATATCCCTAGCTATTATCGGAATCAATAAATTTATAGAAAAAGTTCAATATATTATCAAAGATATAAAAGATAGCTCAGTCGATAATAAGAATCTTGGAGAGAATCTAAATACAAACTCAAAAGCTATAAAAGCAAGAGTTGAAAATGAAGCTTTTATGATTGAAGATATAAAACAAGATGGTGATGATATAAAAACTCTATTAAACTCACTCCTTCAAAAAGCAACAGATAGTAAAGAGAATATTGAAATATCAAATAAGAATCTAATAGATGTAAAATCAGATATTTTAAATATGACTTCTCAAATTAGAGAGGCAAGTGAGCTTGAGAGTGAATTAGCTGGTAAATTAAACCAACTCTCAAGTGATGCAGAGCAGGTTAAATCTATCTTAACAGTTATAAGCGATATTGCTGACCAGACAAATCTATTGGCACTAAATGCTGCAATTGAGGCAGCTAGAGCTGGAGAGCATGGGCGAGGATTTGCTGTTGTTGCTGATAATGTTAGAGATTTGGCAGAGAAGACGCAAAAGACACTAGCTGATATAAACTCTACAATAAATATCATTGTTCAATCAATTTCAGATTCAAGTGAACAGATGAATCTAAATGCTGGAAATGTTGAAAAACTTGCAAATATCTCTATAGATTTAGAAAATAGAGTAAATGAGACATCTAGCTTAATAGATAGAAGTTTAACTCTCTCAAATGAGACTTTAGAAAATACAGTAAATTTTTCGACAAAATCGAGAAGTAGAACAGAGAAGATAGAGGCTATAACAAAAATTTCAATAGAGAACAAAAAAGAGATAGAAGATATGTCAAACTCTATCGATGATTTACAGACTCTAACAACAAAACTCGATTCTCAAATAAATAAATTTAAGACTTAAATTTTTTAATTCGTGATAAAAAAAAAGAAGTAAATTCAGAATATAGGAGAGTTATATTATTAACTCTCTTTTAAAAATCGAATATATCATCTATATCCTCTTCAACCTCTTTATCTGTCTTATTTTTTGATAAAACAAAACTCTCGATTGTATCGATATTTGCTTTTATCGAAGCATCTAAAAAATCTATCGAAGTGGTTCCAAATTTAAAGAGAGAATCGAGCCATTTTGTCAAATCGGTAATCAAAGCTTCAAAGAGTGGATAGATATTTATATTACTCTCTATAATATCATCTTGATGAGTTAATAAAAAGTTATTTAAACCTATAATTAAATTATAGACAACATATAGCTCTTCATAAAAGCTAAGAGTTGTTAAAAACTCTGCTAAATCATGATTTGTTCTAACGATAATATCTTCACTTATAACTTTATTCTCATTCTCAATAAAAATCTCACTTAAATCATCTAATGAATCGTAAAGTGCCGTTAAATCTTTACCCTCTATAAAATCAAAAACTACCTTTTTTTGGTTTACTTTTGGAACATCTACACTGTGAATATCTATATCTCTATTAATATCACAACTCTCTTTAATCTCTTTATCTTTTTCAACTACTTTAGTTTTATTCTCTAACTCTTTTATCTCTTTTTGATTCTTCTCTAACTCTATCTTTTGAGATACATAACCAAAACTTTTCTGTTTATAAAAAGCCTCTATAAGCTCTTTAGTATCTTCTGATAACTCTATTTTGAAAGATATTTTCTCATCTTCATCTTTATAGTTCATACTCTCTGTTTTTCTATTTTTTAAAAAAATATCTTTTATTACTCTATTCCAAATTGTAAAGTAGGCAAAATCATCACTCTTTTCAAAAATAATATCAAAAGTACAGCTATCCTTACACTCTATATGCTCCCTTCCAGATATTATATAGCTTGAGATATGAAAAATCTCCTCAGCATAGTTAGATACTCTAGTCTCTCGATATATTGCAGATTCTTCAAAATAGAACCAAAAATCATTTAAATCATTCTCATTTGTGATATTAAAAACAGTTTTAAAGCTTTTTATTTTATTATCATTATATGCGTTAATAACCTTTCTAATGGGCATCTTGAACCTTTTGTATATTTTTTATTAAGTGTTGTTATCGATATTGTTAAACTCTATGTAAAATTTAGCTCCATACTCAGTATTTTTTGCAAACAGATTCGCATTCATGTTTTGAATTATCATTTTACTCATATAAAGCCCTATTCCAGTCCCCTTTTCTCCCTTAGTAGTAATATATGGATTAAATATCTCATTTAAAATACTCTCTGGAATTCCTCCACCGTTATCCTCTATTGTCAGTATAACTCTATTATTCTCTTTTTTAGATTTTATTTTAATAAAACCATCTGTAAGTTTTTTCTCTTCAATTGCATCTTTTGCATTATTGATAATATTTAGAATAACTTGTTTAAACTCATTTCCAAATCCAAGAATAGAAATATCCTTGTCACACTCAATTTTAACTTCGATATTATATTTTATAAATTGTGGTTTTAAAATCTTTTCTATCTCTAAAATAGAATCTAAAAGATTAAATTTAGTTTTCTGTTTAGATGGCTTGAAAAAGTTTCTAAAATCATCAATAGTAGAGGCCATAAAGTTAATCTCTTTAAGTGAAGTTGAAACAATATCATCTAACTCCTCTGTCGTTAACTCATCGTATCTGTATAAATCTTCTAAATCCTGAATCAAAATAGAGAGGACATTTAACGGCTGTTTCCACTGATGGGCAATAATTCCTATCATCTCTCCCATAGATGCCATTTTTGACTGCTGTATGAGCATATTCTCTTGCTCTTTCTGTTTATCCTCTAACTCTTTTTTCTCTGTAATATCTTCAGCCATTGCAAGCATATATTTAAGATTATTATTTGTATCTTTGATTCCAGAGACAATTAATTTAGTCAAGAGTGTTGATTTATCCTTTTTCACATAGTGTTTCTCTATTTGATAAAACTCTATATCATCTCTTTTAATTGCATCAAAATATTTTCTATCTCTCTCTCTATTTTCATGATAAGTAATATCCATAAAATTCATCTCTTTAAGTTCAGCTTTTGTAAAACCTAACATATTTTCAAATGCAATATTACAATTTATTATGCCTCCATCTAAATCGAGCATCATAATACCAATAACGGCATTATCAAAAATTGTTTTATACTGTAAATCTAACTCTTTTCTCTTTATGGTTTCTAGTTTTGCTTTTTTCTCAAGCTCTATATTTAGAGTCTTTATCGATTTTTCATAAACTTTTCGTTTTGTAATATCTAAAAAATTTATTGTTAAGTGGTTGTTTAGCCCAACAGCAGAGATTTCTAGCCATTTATACTCATTTCTAACTTTATACTTTGTCTCAAACCTCATACTTTTGTTATATAAAACTGCATCTCTATACTTTATAAAGAGACTCCCTTTTATCTTAGGAAAGTTTGTAAGCATTGTTTTATTGATAAGCTCTTGATGAGGAATCGAAGTTATTCTTCTAGCTGAATTGTTTGAGAGGACACACTCAAAATCAACTATTTTTCCATTTTCATCTTTTATTGGAGAGTAACCCATAATAGCACTAACAGAGCTTTGAAGTATACTTTTGATAAGCTCTTTTGATGATTTTAACTTATTTTCATAATCTTTCTGTTTTGTAATATCTGTAATATGCCCTATTGTTCTTCTATTTTTAAAAACTTTCCCTTTACTCTGAAGCCAAATCACTCTATTATCTTTTCTGATTCCTCTATATACTATCTCAAAATTCTCTCTATGGTCAATACTATTTAGAATATATTTTAATACCCTTTTATAATCTAACTTATGACAAGTTTTCTCAAAACTCTCAAGCGAGTAACTAAGCTCTTTATCTTTATAACCCAAAATCTCAAACCACTTTGGAGAGTAGTAAATCTGTTTTGTATTTAAATCTATATCCCAAAGACCATCACCACTACCATCTAATGCTAACTTAAATCGCTCTTCACTCTCTTTCAGTCGCTCACTAAGCTCTTTATGCTCTGTTATGTTTGATGAGATTGAGAGCAGAAGTCTATGCTCAATTTGCTGATTCTTCTTAAGAGGTATTTTAATAACTTGAAACCAGTTTAGTTTATCATTTAGCTTTAACTTCTCTTCAAATTGAAACTTTTCATTTGAACTTAGAGCCTCTCTATCTTTTAAAAATATCTTCTCTGCAACTTCATAATCTAATAAATCAAAATCTGTTTTTGAAATTATATCTTTTGGCTCTAAATTTAGCATAGATGCAAATGCTCTATTTACTAAAATATATTTTCCATTCCAATTTTTTACAGATATTAGGTTTGGATTTGTATCTATAATATTTTGCAAAAACTCTTTTTGCATCTGAACTTCAGCCTCTAAATTTAGCTTCTCGCTCAAATCTGTAATATAACCTAAAACTTTTTTGCCATTTTTTGTATCAACAGCTTTAGCTCTATTAAAAATCCAGACATAACCTCTATTTTTTGTTTTTACTCTATAACTAAGCTCAAAAAAACTATTTGAAGCTAGAGATTTATCGAGAGTATTTATCACACTATTTTTATCATCAATATGTGTCACATCTAACCAGCTATAAAGCGATGGCTTAAACTCAAAACTCTCATAACCCAATATTTTCAAATACTCTTTTGAGTAGTGAACTCTATCATCTTCTAAATCCCACTGCCAAAAGCCATCTTTAGAGTTTTTAGTTATAAGCTCATACTTATCATAAAGCTCTCTATTGACAAGCTCTAACTCTTTTATCTTTGTAATATCTATCAAGTATGATTGAAAAGTTGTATTTTCATCTAATTGTAAAATTTTTGTCTTTTCATAAATCCACTTTATCTCTCCCTTTGAATCGATAATTCTATAAGGATTTCTCTCAAAACTATCTATATTTATAGATTTTAGATTCTCTTTTTTGAAATGAAAAAAGTCATCTGGATAGATTAAATCTATATAACTAATATTTTCTAACTCATCTTTGCTATAACCAAAAATATTTTTGATATTAGTAGATGTTTTTGTAATTATCAATTTATCCAAACACTCATAAGTCATTGTAGAGATTATTCCACTATCAAAAATATCTTTTACTCGATTCTCTATCGTTATAAGATAGAGATTATCACTACTTTCAATACTCGCTTCTACCTTTAAGCTACCATGCTCTAAAGTTGTAATTTTAGAATCTAAGTCAACTTCACTTGATGTTATCTTCTCTAAATTATCTATATCTTCATCATCTATCTGAAAAAGGTCTAAAAATGACCTATTAGCCCCTTTTACATTTAGATTCTCATCTACCAAACAAGCACCTTTATCTATCTTATTTAGCAGTAATTGATACATCAACAAGCCTCAATTGCTTCAAAAACAGTAGAGTTTTCTAAATCTTTTAATAAATTATCATTTACATAAATATCTGTCTGCATATGTGCTTCTTGTAGTTTTGATTTTAAAATCAAAATTAATCTTCGCTGACCAACTCTATTTTGGGCCAAAGAGTAAAGCTCATTTAAAATATTTAAATCATCACTTATATCTATCTTTACATATACTGGTATTATCTCTTTTTGGGAGTAATTGACTTTAATATACTCATTTTTAGCCTTATCAAGCGTTAATAGTTTATAAACTCTAAACCTAGTAAAACTCTCCGTTTTTGATATTTTACACTTAATCGCAATTGGCTCTTCTAAATTAAACTTCTCATCAAGCTCTTTTAACTGTTTTGCAAAGAGCATAATCTCTATATTTCCGTGAAAATCTATAAGTTTTATGATTCCAAACTTATTACCATTTTTACTTATTTTTCGACTCACCTCATCAACTTTTCCAATAAAAAGAGCCTCACTCTCATCAGCTAACTCACTAATCTCTGAAGATAGATTATATTTTATTGTATCTATCTGCTCTTTAAACTCATCTAGTGGGTGACCTGAGATATAAAACCCTAGTGTCTCTTTATCAATCTCTAATTTCTCTTTTAGTGTATACTCGCTTGATGGAACAAGCTCTAAATTAACTGTTGCAAAAAGCTCATCATCATCACCCCAGAGAGAGTTGCTATTATCTTTTTTACTCTTTGTCACTTTACCAGCTATGCTACTAATTTGCTCCATATTATCGATAAGTGTCTTTCTATTAAATCCAAAATCATCAAATGCCCCCGATTTTATAAGAGCTTCATAAGCTTTTTTATTCACTTTTTGCGAATCGACTCTCGATACAAAATCGTTTAAATCTTTAAACTCTCCATCTTTTCTAACTTCAAGAATATTTTTAATAGCCACATCACCGATTCCCTTGATTCCTCCAAGCCCAAAAACAATCTCGTTCCCCTCATCAGAGCTAATAGCAGAGAACTCTAGCATAGATTTATTTACATTTGGAGGAGAGAGTTTCATATTCAGTCGCTTAATTTCCTCTATATACTTAACAACTTTCTCTGTATTATCTTTATCGCTTGTGAGAATTGCTGAGAAAAATTCAGCTGGATAGTATCTTTTTAGATATGCCGTTTGAAAAGTGATAAGTGCATAGGCAGCAGAGTGAGATTTATTAAATCCATATCCAGCAAACTTCTCAATCAAATCAAATAACTCTTTTGCGTGTTCTCTCTTATAACCAAGTTTTTCAGCTCTATCGGCAAATTCATTTGAGTATTTTTCCATCTCTTCAATTTTCTTTTTACCCATAGCACGACGGATAATATCAGACTCACCCAGTGAAAAACCACCAATTTTCTGAACAATTTGCATAACTTGCTCTTGATAGACAATAACCCCATAAGTTGGTTTTAGTATCGGCTCAAGTGGCTCTGTAAACTCATCAAAAAAGTAGTTAATCTCCTCTCTTCCATGTTTTCTCTCAATAAAATCATCAAGCATTCCCGATTCCATAGGGCCTGGTCTATAAAGAGCCAAGACGGCAATAATATCTTCAAAATTTGACGGTTTCAATCGTCTATTTAAATCCTGCATTCCCTTTGATTCAATCTGAAACAGTCCCTGTGTCTCACCCGTTTGAATCAAATCATAGACAGCTTTATCATCTACATCAATCAAATCAAAATTTATCTCTTTATCGTATCTCTTTTTTATCAATTTAATCGCATTGTCAATCACTGTCAGAGTCTTCAGACCTAAAAAGTCAAACTTGATTAAATCTACATCTTCCAAAAAGTTCAGCGAGTATTGCGTTACTAGAGTCTCCTCCCCCGATGGTCGATAGAGTGGACTCTTATGCCAAAGCTCCTCATTTGAGATAACAACACCAGCTGCATGCATTCCAGCATTTCTCTTTAATCCCTCAAGCTCTAGGGCTGTCTGCCAAAGATTTTTATACATCTCACTACTATCGGTTAACTCTTTGATTTGAGGCTCAGCTTTATAGGCTTTCTCTAGCGTGATTCCTAGTTTATCGGGAATCAATTTTGCAAACTTATCAGCCTCGCCATAATTAACCCCTAATACCCTTGCAACATCTCTTAAAACCCCTTTTGCTAGGAGCGAACCAAATGTAATAACTTGAGCAACATTGTATCTACCATACTTCTGAACAACATATTTAATAACCTCTTCACGCCTACTTTGACAAAAGTCAATATCAATATCTGGCATTGAGATTCTCTCAGGATTTAAAAATCTCTCAAATAGTAGATTATATTTTAATGGGTCAATATTTGTAATCTTCAGAGCATAGGCAACAAGTGAACCTGCTGCCGACCCCCTACCAGGGCCTACTGGGACGCCTTTCTCATTTGCTTCTCTAATAAAATCCCAAACAATAAGCATATAACCAGGGAATTTCATATTGTTTATAATATCAATCTCAACTTGCAATCTAGCTCGATACTCATCGTGTCTTTGTGGTGGAACTAACTCTAATCGCTCTTTTAACCCCTCTTTGCACTTATAATCAAAATAGAGTTCATCATTTCTATTTATATCATCACTATTTAACTCAAAACTATCTAACTTTGCATACTCTTTTACAAATTTAAAGTTTGGAGGTGTCGGGTCTCCGAGCTTTATCTCTAAATTACACTTATTTACAATCTCTTGAGTATTGCTTATCGCCTCTGGAATATCTAAGTAGAGTTTTGCAATATCTTCGGGTGATTTTAGATAAAACTCACTAACAGTGTGTCTTAATCTATCTTTATCAGAGAGCTGTTTTTTTGTTGCGATACACATAAAAATCTCATGTGAGTTTGAGCGAGATTTATTGATATAGTGAGTATCATTTGTTGCTATTATCTTAATTTCTGTCTCTTTTGAGATTTTAATTATCTGCTCATCAATATTTAATTGATCTTTTATTCCGTGTCGCATAATCTCTAAATAGAAATCCTCACCAAAAATCTCTTTATACTCTAGGGCTACTCTCTTTGCTTCATCGTAACCTTTTGCACCAAATTTTAAATTTCTCTCACTTAGATTTAGATGCCAATTCACTTCACCTTGCAAACAAGCACTAGAGCAGATTAACCCTTCGCTATACTCTTTTAAAAGTTTTTTATTGATTCTTGGGTAGTAGTAAAAGCCCTCTATATAGGCTTTAGAGCTAATATACATTAAATTTTTATAACCTATCTCATTTTTGGCATAGAGACAGATGTGAAATCTCTGTCTTGTAGATTTGTCTCCTAACTCATTTTCATTATGAAGGTAAGCTTCAAGCCCAATTATAGGCTTTATTCCCTCAGCTTTCATAGTTTTGTAAAAATCAATTGCTCCAAACATATTACCGTGGTCAGTCATAGCCACAGAGTCCATTCCTAACTCTTTTATCTTTTTTGCAAGTTCTTTAATTTTATTTGCACCATCTAATAAAGAGTACTCTGTGTGTAGATGTAAATGAGTATATTTCATAATTTTGATTTGCCTTTTAGCTCTTTTGTATTCTTTAATTATAGCAATCAAAACTTGTAAAAATTTTTAGTTTTCGAAAGAAGAGAGACAAAATCTATTTTAGAAATAAATTTGCAATTTTTTACATCAATTAATAGTGAAATCTAAACAGATAATTAACTCTTTATTGTATAGGTTTGTCTTTTTAGAAAATGTTCGGCAGAGATTGCCAGAGGCTAGTGAGAGATACTTTTCACTTAAAAAAAAGTCATTTTTAGACTCTTTTGTCATATAAAAATAGTTTCTAAAAGAGTGGTCATCTCCATCTTTTGCAGGTTCATAACAACTCTTTTTCTCTGTAAGAAACATAGTCTCATTTAACTGTTTTCCATACTCATCAATAAAGTAGATAGCCTCAACTGAGATTGCGTTATCTTTTAAAAATGTAAAAATTCTATCTTTAATATCTCTATTTTGAATAAAAATATCTTCAATCTCTAAAGCAATTTTCAAACTCTCATTTAAAACTTTAAATCTTTGATTTTTTCTCTTTGCTAAAATTGAGTGAAAATTATTACTAACTTTAGTTATTTTTTCATTTATAGAGAGTGATTTCAACTGCTCTGGCTCAACTGCTTTCTCAAAGTAAAAACCTTGATATAGAAAAATATCATGCTTTAAAAGCGATGTAATATCTTCTAAATTTTCGATACCCTCAGCTAAAACAAGTGAGCCAATCTGTTTACTCATATTTGCTATCGCTTTTACAATCTCTCTATGAAAGTAGTTACTCCTCACATTTGAAATCAAAGAGCGGTCTATCTTTATAATATCAGGCTTTACTATCGCCAATCTATCAAAACTAGAGAGACCTACTCCAAAATCATCAAGCCCGATATTAAAGCCAAGCTCTCTGTAATGGTTACAAAAACTCTCTAAATTTTGATTATTTTTTATAAAATCCTCTTTTATCTCTAACACAACTCTATCGGTAGGAATCTCTAGTTTTAACAATTTTTTATCAAACTCTAAATTGTGACTTGACCAATCTGTGTCTATAATGCTCGATTCTATATTTAAAAATAGAAAAAGTTTTTTATCTTTTTCATAGAGTTTTTTGAACTCATCTATCGCTAAAAGTCTAGTAATTTTATCCAACTCAACTATTAAATTCTGCTCTTTTGCCTTTTGAAATAGTATATTTGGAGGGATTAATTTTCCATCTATTTTTGCTCTGGTAAGTGCTTCAAATCCAAATATTTTTTTGTTTTTAATTGAGATTATTGGTTGAAAAAAGATATGTATCTGCCTATTTTCAATAATGTTTTTTATATCTAGCATTAGTTTTTCCTAAAAGTTATTGCTAATATAGTAACCAAAATTGAATATATAAAATTTTTAAACTGATTAATAATTAAGCTTTTTGTAACTTTTTAAGCTCTAACTCTTTCAAATAGTTAATCACCTCTCTTTTAGTTTTTGATAGAAAGTTTTTTTCAATATTTTCCAAAATATCTAATATTTTTAAATCACTTTGATTTTTAAGTAAAAGCCTATATAACTCTTTTTTCGTTTTAGCTCTTTTTATCAAATCCAAATCTGTTAGAACCTTCTCTTTTCGTCTAAATTTTGTTATCTTTCCAAATATAAAACCCAAAATAAATATAATAAGATATAGATAATTTTGATAGAGAAAATCTAAATAGAGTTTTATATCAAATTCACTATCAAGCAGAGAATCTATTAAATCTAAATCCTCCTCTATTGTGATATTTATCTCTTTAGTTTTGAGCTTTTCGATTCTATTTGTCTCTTTTGAGAGATACTCAAACTCTATCGGTTTAATTGTTAAATTTTTATCGCTTGTTAATAGAATATAATTATCTTTAACAATATAATTTTTAGGTATATCGATATTTAAAATCTTTAAAACACTCTCACTTTTCTCTATTTTTAGATAGATAGGTTCATTCTTTAAAAACTTATTCTGCTCTAGTTTGAGTGAAATATCTTCAGCAAAGAGGCAAGATATTAAAATTGATATAATTAAATTAATTTTCACCATTTAACTTTTGATACTCCTTAAAACTTAAGATTTTTCGGTTACTGCCTAACTTTTTATAGAGTCTCTGCTCTAGCTTTGAGAATCTTTTTTTCTCTCTTTTTACTATTTTTTTAGCTGGAGATATCGAATCTGCTATGTCATAATTTATCAAATAGTCTCTATCAAAATGTAGTAAAAGAGCGTTTTTATAAGCTTTTTTTGCACTTTTGTACTTTTTAATTTTAAAGTAGCAATTACCTAAATTGAAAAAAACTTTCGATTTAAAGACTCTATCTCTGCTTTTTATATTTTTATACTCAAATATCGCTAAGTTATACTCTTTTTTCTCATAGTAAAGATTTGCTAAATTGTATCTAGCTCTATTTGAATCTATCTCTTTTAGATTTTTAATTGCTAAATCTATATTTTGACTCTGCATCGCCTTTTTATAGTTTTTTAGATAGATAAAATCAAAAGCTTTAGCATCACTTAAAGTTAGAAATAGAAGTAAAATCCAGATATTTGAGATAGAGATATTTATAGTAAAAAATAGAAATATTGCAACTACAACTGGAAAGTAAAACAGCTCTTTATAGTTTCTATTTTCGATTGAATCTATCTCGCTCTGCCCAAAATCAAAGTTAAAGTCAGAGTTTAAATTTGCTACTTTAAAATCTATATTTTTTATCTCTTTATCTGTAACAACTATCACACTATATTTCGATTTATACTTTTGTAACTCGATAATATCAATCTCATCTATATCTATTAAATTAAAATCTATCGCCTTTAGTGAATCGATAAAAATATCTATATCTTTCGTAAGTGGAGTGATATTTAAAATTCCCTTTGCAAAGATGCTAAGAGCATATCGATTTGCTCTATTTTGCTCTACATAAGAGATAATTTTCTCTCTAGCTAAATCAAATCTACTAAAATTTGGCTTTAAATTCTTTTTCATAGAGTTGGAGACATTTAGTAAAATCTCTATTTGAGTTGAGCTCTCTGTCACTATCTGCTCTTTTTTTATGACAGGTCTAGCTAAAGCAGTTATTAAAAGAATCAAAATCAAAATAGCAATGAAAAATTTTATTTTTGGATATTTTGCTTTTACTCTTAGTTTATCAAGCGTTGTTTGATTAAAAATATCAAATTTAGCTCTATATCTTCTTACATAAATAATAAGTATAGGAATCAAAAAGAGTAATAAAAAAGCTTTAGGGTATAGAAAAATCATTTAAAACCTCTAAATCTAAGAATAAAATGAAAAAATATTAAAATAAAAGCTAAAAGTAGTGGATAGATAAATAGATACTCTTTCACTGGATAATCTTTAGATTTTATATTTGACTTCTCTAAAAAATCTATATTTGCCAAAATCTGCTTTAAACTGTGTCTATCATAGGCGTTAAAATACTCTCCCTTAGTTTTTGAGCTGATAAATTTGAGCAGTTTTGAATCAAAACCTTTTCTATTTAGTGAAACAACATAGATTTTAACTCTCAACTCTTGAGCCAGTTTTATAGCCTCTGTGGGTAGAATTTTACCTGTATTATCTTCGCCATCGCTAAATAAAATCACAATTTTCTCTTTTGAATCTGAATCGCTTAGAGATTTTATCGACATTGTAATTCCATCACTAAGGGCTGTATTATCTCCTGCTAGATTCAAATCGATTCGTTTTAAAATCTCTTTTAGTGCCTCTTTATCAAAAGTCAAACTAGAGCTTATAAATGCACGATTTGCAAAGAGAGTTAGGGAGATATTATCATTTTCTCGTAAATTTATAAACTCTTGCACTAACTCTTTTGTAACTTGAAATTTAGAGATATTTCGATTATCTCTTTGAAAATTACTCTTTGACATCGATTGACTAATGTCTATTGCTAGGGCAATATCAATTCCTACTTGATTTTTTATATCATCTCTATCTATGTAGATGGGTGAGGCTAGAGTTACTACTAATAGAATTAAACTAAAGTGTTTTAATATATTTGAGAGCGATACTATATTTTTAAAGTGATTGATATGTGGAAAGTAGATAGAGTTATCTTTTGCACTAGAGAGAAACTGAAAAACTAAATAGAGAAGTATGAGGCTAAAAGCCTCAAAATATTCGAAACTAAACAAATTTTTCTACTATTTTACTATTTTTGCAAACTCATTAAAGATATAGCTACTCTCATGTGGTCCGGGACTAGCTTCTGGGTGATGCTGAACTGAAAATATAGGTTTATCATTATACTTCACACCCTCGATTGTATTATCAAATAGATTTGTATGAGTAATTTTTGCAATCTCTATAATATTATCAGGAACATTATAGTTATGATTTTGTGCTGTAATCTCTACAACTCCCGCCTCATTTTTAACTGGGTGATTTCCACCGTGTTGACCAAATTTCAGCTTATAAGTATCATATCCATGTGCGATAGAGAGAATCTGATGCCCAAGACAGATTGCAAACATAGGAATATTAGCATCTATCAACTCTTTAACCTCTGCAACCTCATCATGTAGCACCAGAGGGTCACCAGGCCCATTTGATAGAAATACTCCACCAATTTCCCCTTTTTCAAATCTAGCGATTAAATCCTTAGCTTTGAAACTTGAAGGAATAACCTCAACCTCTAAACCACTTTGAACTAAATTATTTAAAATATTTCTCTTAACTCCAAAATCAACTGTAACAATTTTTTTAGAAGTTTCTGGTTTTACATAACACTGATTTGTATTATCCCAAAGACCATCACTATGAATATAAGGCTCTTTTGTAGAGACCTCTTTAATATAATTTATATCTTCGATTCTAGGAGACTCTTTTAGTTTTTTAGCAAGTTCATCTCTATCAGAGATTTCACTAGATGCTATCATCATCATAGCACCCTCTTCTCTTAAAATTTTAGTTAAAAATCTAGTATCAATATCACAGATTCCTAAAATATTTTTCTCTTTTAAAAAACTATCTAAATCACCTTCAGACCTAAAGTTTGAGTGATAATCGTTGTATGAGCGAACAATTACACCTTTACAGTGAGCTTTACTGCTCTCCATATCGTTTTTATTAACACCTACAATTCCAATCTCTGGCATTGTAAAGGTTATAAACTGTCCAGCGTAACTAGGGTCACTTATTATCTCTTGATAACCACTAAGAGATGTATTAAATACAATCTCACCAACACTAGTACCACTAGCACCAAAACTTTTACCTTCTAAAAATGTTCCATTTTCTAAATAGAGCCAAACTTTTCTCACAGCATACCTCTTTTTTTAAGTTCTTCTTCATATAATTTTTGGAAAATAATCTCAAACTCTTCTGTATTTGGGATTAATTTTCTCTTATAATTTTCAATTTTTTCAAATACGACATCTTCTATTTTGTCAAAGTTATCTATATACTCTTTCATAGCTTTAAAAATTATATTTCTTATTTTATTCTCATTTACGCTATATTCAACTAAATCTTCATTCCAAAATACATCTAAAATTGTATGAGCAATATTATTATATCTCTCTTCATAATCTAAAATAACATCATAATCTTTTGCGATTTTTCTCTTAATCATCCAAAATAGAGCCTTATAGTCAGCTCTCATAAACTCAATATCATCTTCATTCTCTTCGAGTTTATCATTTACTGCCTCTTCTAGTGCCATCTCTTTTTTTATATCTTCATTTAATATATTTTTGATTGTCTCTTTTATCGGCTCTACACCTTCATTAAACTCTACTAGTCCAGATTTTAATAGATCTATTGCCACTTTATTAGCAATATAAGGCGAGTGCCCAATTCTAATTTTCATACAAGCACCTTGCAACTTATTTTCTATGATTTTATCTGAAAAAAGGTAAATTTCAAATGAAAAACTTTAGGAATAAATATTGCTTGAATTTATAAAAATAAAAAAGGGTATAAATGAGCAAGTTTTTAATGATTTTTGTTTTGATTTTGAGTCTAAAGGCAAACGATAATTTAGAGTTTTTAAAATTTATAAATGCTGTAATTAGTGGACATCAAGAATCAGTCCTTGCACTAGCTACTTCTAAATCGGGAATTGATGTAAATAAAGGACTTGCTCTAAAAGGCTCAAAAGAGGGTATGAGTGCAATTATGTTTGCAGCTAGAGATGGGCATGATGTAATAGTCAAAGATTTAATTCAACTTGGTGCTAAAGTGAATCAAAAAGATAAATTAAATCGCTCTGCACTTATGTTTGCATCTATGAATGGAAATGATAGTGTTAAAATACTTTTAAAAAATGGTGCATTAATTGATGATAAAGATTCTCATGGAATGACTCCTTTGATGTATGCAAGTGCAAATGGACATATCAAAACAGTAAAGTATCTAATCTCTAAAGAGGCAGATATAAATGCTAAAAATATAAATGGACAGAGTGCTTTTATGATTGCATCTGAGCAGGGTTATTTAAATATAGTAAAACTCTTGATTAAAAAGGGAGCAGATATAAACCTTGTAGATAATATGTACAATACTACTTTAATGTTAGCCTCAAAAAAGGGACAGCTCGATATTGTAAATTTTCTACTTGATAAAAAAGCTAGTGTAAATAGTAAAAATTTAAATGGAGATGACGCTTTACTGCTCTCTATAAAAGAGAAAAATGCAGATACTGTTAATTTGATTCTCTACTCTGGTGCAGATATGAATACAAAAGATAAGCTAGGTCTTACTCCTCTTTTAAAAGCTGTCTTGATAAATGATAGTGAGATAGCACAGATTTTAATAGATTCTGGAGTTGACTTAAATGCAAAAGAGTATACAGATTCAAACACACCTTTAATAATCGCAACTCAAAATAGCAACTTAGTAATAGTAAATTCTCTACTTGAGACTGGATTAATTCATGTAAATCAGAAAAATAAAAAGGGAGATAATGCTCTTTTGATTGCTGTAAAGAGGGGTGATTTTACAATTACAAATAGGCTTCTCTCAAATCTATATATAGACAGAGATGTAAAAGATTCAAATAATGAGACTCCATTAATAATTGCAATCTCAAAAGCTAGAGATATGGCAAAACTAGCTAGGAACAATCCAAAAAACAGCTCTTTTTTAGCTAAAGAGGATATTTATAAAAGCATTGCAAAACTACTTATTAAAAAAGGCTCAAATATAGATGTAAAATCAAAAAATGGCTGGAGTGCAATCTCTCTTGCTCAAGAGGCTGGTTATCTCGATATTGCAAAGAGTATGTATAGTAAATATGATAGAAAACAGAGATTTTATTAAAAAAAACTCTGTCTATAAATTTTATTTTTTTACTTCTAAACTTCTTAATTATTTAAAATAGTAAATAATTTTTACTATTTTAAGCACTTTAAACTCTCTTTTTATTACTTTATTTAGATAATATTTAAAAATAGTCATTTTTTAAAATTATTTAATCTATAACTTAAAGGTATAGTAACTATGATACAAATTATAAAAGCTCAAGAGAAACACTTAGAACAGATGTATAAGTTACATTTAGAGATTATATCCGAACTACCTCCAGAAAAAATCAAGTTTCATGATAGAAGAGAAAAAGATATGATTTTAAAAACGATAAAAGATAATAAATCTGTTGTAACTCTATTTAATAATGAAGTTGTTGCCTACTCTCTTTTTAAAAATATCTATAATGATTTTATTAAAGGTGATGGGGCAATTGTAAAAAAAGAGTACAGAGGGTTAGGATTGCAACTACTTATGTATAAATTAGTTAAAAAGACAACCACAGAGAATATATTAATTAGATGTAGTGAACACAATAAACATAGCCTTAATAATATTAAAAAAATTGGTTTAAAACTGATAAACCAAGAAGATGAAATGCAACTTTATATACTTCTTAGATAGTTTTTCTATAATTAAAAAAATTTTCTAAATATATCGCAAAAGGTTATAAATGTTATTAGAGCTGGGACTACTATTTGGAACATATGGAACTCTTAGAGGTTATGAAAATAGCAAAAAGAGAAAAGCAAAAAGAAAAAAACGACCGCTTATATTAAAAAAAGATTTAAAAAAATCAAAACCAATAGAGTTAATTAAAGCAGAAGAGAAAAACAGCTCTAAAAAACAAAATATTATAACAACAACAGATGGAAAACACTTTAAAGTAAGTATTCTCTCTGTTGGATTTTCAATAGCTGGGCGATTCTCTTTTGTTGCTCATATGCTAAATACTGCAACTATTATCTATACAATGATTCCAATTTTTAGAAGAACAGAGAAGAGAGTATTAAAAGATAAAAAAATCTCTCATGAAGTCTTAATTGCTACTATAAACTCCCTAGCACTCTACTCAAATCAATTTATTGGAATATCTTTTGCAATGTTTGCTTACCATTTGGGTGCAAAAATAATCTCAAAAACTAGAGATACATCTCAAAAAAATATAACTAATCTTTTTCAAAATGAACCAAAAAAAGTGTGGGTTTTAAAAGATAATATTGAGATAGAGATTGAGTTAGAAAAAGTTTTAATTGATGATATTGTTGTTGTAGAGACGGGTGAAGTGATACCAGTTGATGGTAAAGTAATAGATGGAATCGCAATGGTTGACCAGCATAGCTTAACAGGAGAATCTGAGCCTAAAGAGAGAGAGATAGAGGATATAGTTTTTGCCTCAACAGTTGTTGTGAGTGGAAAACTCTATGTAAAAGTGCAAAAGAGAGGCTCAGAGACTACAATTTCTCAGATAACTAATGTTTTAGAAAAGACAGTAAATTTAAAAAGCTACTCTCAACTAAGTGGAGAGAAGTGGGCAGATAGGTCAGCACTATTTCTACTCTCTTTAGGAGCTGTATCATTTCCATTTTTAGGAGCTGTGGGAACAACAGCACTACTAAACTCTGGTTTTGGAAGCAAAGTGCATGTTTTAGCTCCTCTTAGTGTATTAAATCATTTAAATTTAGCTTATCAGAGTGGAATTTTAGTCAAAGATGGAAGAGCTTTGGAGATGCTAAGTAAAATAGATACATTTCTATTTGATAAAACTGGAACTCTCACAGATGAAGAGCCTATTGTAAAAGAGATATTTACTTTTAGCGATTATAAAATAGAAGAGATTTTAACTTACGCTGTCGCTGCTGAGAATAAAATAACTCACCCTATCGCTAAAGCGATTATTAAAAAAGCCTCTGAGTCAAATATTGTTATGCCTAAAATATCTGATAAAGATTATAAAATAGGTTTTGGCGTAACTGTAAAGATAGATGAAAAAGTTATAAAAGTTGGAAGCTATCGATTTATGCAGAGTGAAAATATTGAGATAAAAGATGAGTTAAAAGATAAAATGGAAGAGCTTAAAGATGTAGGTCACTCTTTAGTGATAGTAGCTATCGATAATAAAATATCAGGAGCGATAGAGATTGAGCCACAGATTCGACCAGAGATAAAAGAGGTAATAGCTCATCTTAGAAAAAATGGTATCAAGCATATAGGAATCATATCAGGCGACCACGAAGCACCTACAAAACAGTTAGCTAAAGTTTTAGAAGTTGATAGTTATCACTTCGATATATTACCTGAAGATAAAGCAAAAATTGTTAAAAAATTTCAAGATAGAGGCTCAAAAGTCTGCTTTGTAGGAGATGGTGTAAATGATACTGTAGCAATAAATCGAGCCGATGTCTCTATATCTTTAAAAGGTGCTTCAGCCGTTGCATTGGATTTATCAGAAATTATTTTATTAAAAGGCTCTTTAGCAGATTTATCAGAAGTGATAGATATTTCAAAAAGTTTAGAGGATAATTTAGAATCTACCTATAATATGTTAACCATTCCATCAGGAATAAACTCTCTTGGTGTATTCTTTTTACACTTTAATTTAATGTTTACAGTTGTTTTTAATAACCTCACTTTAATTGCAACTTTTATGAATCTACAAAAACCAAAAAAGATACAAGAGATGAGAAAGAGAAAAAGATTATCAAAAAGAGAGAAAAAGATAGAGAGTAAAAAAATCTAACTCTCTACCTATTTCTAAAATATAGAATCGATGCAACCATAGAGAGCAGGGCAATCGGAAGGACAATCGCTATCTCAGCTAAAATAACTCCACTAATTGAGAGTTTTACTAAAGAGAATAGAAACCCCCAAGTAGCAAGAGAGATAAAAATAGCAATCGAGCTAAAGAGTAGCATATTAAAAAATCGGCTAGAGATTGGAATAAAAAAGAATAAAATCACTACCATAAGAGACGAAAATAGAGGAAAAACTGTAACAGAGAGCAAAATAGATTTTATCTTCTCTATCGAAATATTCTGTTTTTGTAAAAGCAGTATCGCATCAATTGCATCTAAAATCGAAAAACTAGCTTTCGCCTCATAGACATTATCGATTATTTTTGGTTTAAAGCCATCTAAAATATCAAAACTTTGATTCTCTTTTATAACTATTTTACTCTCTGGAATAATATCTTTAGGTTTTTCAATAACAGTAGCATTTTCAACTCTCCATCTATTTTGATAAAATTTAGCCTCTTTTGCTTTGATAATTCTCTCTACATCGTTATCTTTTGTGACAAAAATCTGAACATCTAAAGCCTTTTTCTCAACTGGAAAGAGTTTACCAAAATAGATATATGAGTTATTATATTTTAAAAAGAGGTCAGTTTTTGAATCTTTCAAATACTCACCTCTTTTTATTGAGCTAATACTCTCTTTAGCGTAAGCAAACTCAGTAAAATTAAGCCCTATATATAAAAATGTGATAGATAGAGATGTTAAAAATATCGGTTTTAGTATATTTTTTTTAGAGTAACCACTAGAGTAGAGAGCCACAAGCTCATTTGATTTAATTAAAACTATCGCTGTGATTATCAGAGCTAGAATTATCGATATGGGAAGTGTGAAGTTTAGAGCGTACATAAAGTTATAAAACATATATAGTATTTTAATATTAGCCGATTCATTTAGTGATTTTAGATTTTGCATAAAATCTATACCTACGAAAAAAATCTCTAAAGAGATTAAAACTATAAAAAAATATTTTAAATAGAGTTTAGTTAGATAACTATTTAGAAGCCTCATTAAAATTTATCGCTTTTTTTGTGTGGGTAGATGCAACTTTTGCAAGTGGTGTATCTATAAGTTTAAAAATAGCCTCTTTACAATCAGCTATTATACTATCTAAGTGTTTCTGCTCTTGTTCATTAAACCTCTCAAGTACAAAGTTAGAGACTTGATGTTTATACTCTGGTTTTCCTATTCCAACACGGACTCTAATATACTCTCTTCCAATATGAGAATCGAGAGACTTTAGCCCATTATGTCCACCGTGTGAGCCACCTAATTTAAACTTTATTGCACCAAAGCCTAAATCTAAATCATCATGAATCACAATAACTTGCTCTAATTTATAAAAATTTTTAACAACAATAGCACTCTCGCCAGAGAGATTCATAAAAGTTGAGGGTTTTAAAAAAAAGAGACTATTTGAGCGATTTAGTTCACCCTTGAACTCTTTTTTTGAGATTTGAGAAGATTCTATATCTTTTAATATAGAATCGATGACCATAAAACCAATATTGTGCCTAGTATTTTCATACTTTGACCCAATATTGCCAAGTCCTATAATTAGCATTATTTAGCTTTTACGATACCAACTAAAGGAATACTAGGGTTTAAGAAACACTCTATATTTTCACCAAGGTCTAAATCTCTCATTAAAATATTATCACCAACAGCTAAGTTAGATACATCTAATACATATTTTTGTGGTAAATCTTTTCCTAAACATTTAACTTTAACTCTTCTTCTGTGATAAACTAAAACACCCTTCTCTTTTAAACCAACAGGAATCCCAACAGTCTCGATAGGAATTAAGAAGTAGTTTTTAACATCATCTTGTGCTACAAGTAAATCAACATGAGTTAAGTCGTTAGTAATTGGGTTCTTTTGATACTCTTGAATAACAACTTTAATCTCTTTATCACCAACTTTTACACTTAAAGCTAACTCTGTTTTACTTCTTGCAGCTTTAATAAATTCATTTTTTTTGAATGCACAATTTACGTTTTCTATATTTTTTCCGTAAATGTTAGCAATTAGATAACCATCTCTTTTTAGCTTTTTTGTATAAGCTTTCTCAGTACTCTCTCTAATTATACCTTCTAACATTATATGTCCTTGTTTAAATTTTAAGAGCGAGATTCTACTAAAAATTTGCTTACTTTATCCTAAAGAGTGTTTTAACTCATCAATTAACTCTTTTTGCCTAGCTCCAATATACTCAAGCAGTCTAACTCTTGAGAAGCGATTTGGTCTAATTGTAAAGATAATTTTATTTTTATTAGAGTTAAAGTATTGAGCATCAATCAAAACTGAGTGAGCCTTAGTTAGCGTCATATCAGGAAGCAGAAATTTAAGCTTAAGCTCCTTGTTTTCAATATCTTCTTTTTTAAAACTTTTAGTTGCAATAGCAATAGCTTTTACAGATACATTTGAGATAACACCTTTGGCAACCTCTTTTTTATCTACAAATACAGATAGAATAATTTTTCGCTTTGGCTCAACTCTAATATATTTTCTATCAACTTCTGAACTTTGCATAAACTCAAAATGGTCAACATAGATAAGACCATTTTTAACATTTACTTTTAAGATATTTCCCCTTACAACTTGTTTTAAATCACTATGCCTGATATATGTAAATTTATCTTTTTGAAGAACTAAAGCCCTAGTTGGACTAGTTTTAAAAGCTATGATTCCATCTTTTGCAGTTAATAGTTTTACCTGTCTAAAGAGCGAGATTCCTCGATAAAAATTGTGAATACCTACAATTTTATCCTGTTTATAGTAGATATTTTTTAAAGCGTTAAATATAAAAGAGGATTCATTAAACTCCTCTTTTTCTAAAGTTGGCGTAGTTTTTATATTTGGAACTTTGCTCTCTTTTTGTAATTTAGCCAACTTATCAATTATTGAGGTTAGAGAGTCTTTTTTCTCAACATTTGTCACATTTACATCAGCGTAGATTGACCCAGATTCTAAGGAACATAGCTTAACTGTTTTTCTAATCTCATTTAATAGTATCGATATATCACTCTCATCTTTATCTTTTAAAAAAATCAAAAATGTATTGTAAAGGTGTAAAAATATATTATACTCAGCCAAAACATAGATTGAGCGAAACATATTTTGAACAATATTTGCATCTTTGGGATTTAAATTATCTGAACTTTGAATATTAAAACTAATAATAGATAGTGATTCATAAATTCCACTACTTAAACAATTAAGCTCTGTCTCTAAAATTCCTCTGTTTAGTGCAGTAACCAAATCTTGTGACAATTTGCACCTCGCTTTTATAAATATTTGAAAATAGTTAAATTTTTAAATAGAGAGAAATCTCTATTTAAAATCTTTTAATATATCACTAAAAGAGTCTTTAAATGACCTCAATCCCTCTGTCAATAAAGCACTATATACAATTTTCATATCAATTGTCTTTTTAACTTCATTAAACAATCTATCAATCTCTATATTCTCAATTGGATATTTATCACTAAATTCACTATTTAATTTCATAAAGTCGTTAATTGTCCCTAATGGTGCAGTATTAATTGAGTTTTTATATAGAAGCTCTTTAATATAGTAATCCGCTGGATAGCTATCGCCCTTTACTCCAGTTGATGCAAATAGAGTTCTAACCTCTTTTAATCCAGCCTCTTCAACTATTTTATAGAGTTTTGTAGCGTTGTAGATTCCAACTTTACCCTTCTCGCTTAAAATCTCATCTAGTTTTCTATCAAATCTACTAACAAAAACACTAATAACAGCTCTAGTATCACCATCGATTCCACTAAAAGCCTCTAGTGTTTTTCTTGTTTGGCTTGGTGAAAAGATTAAAGTAGCATTTACACTAATTTTATTATTAATTAATCTCTTCATAGCTCCATATCCAGCATCTGTTGCAGGAACTTTTATCATTACATTTGGTTTATCAATCTTTTCAAATAGACGCATACCCTCAGAGTAAGTACCCTCTTCATCATCACAAAGCATCGGGTCAACTTCGATAGAGATATAACCATTATTTTTATTCTCATCATATAGAGGTCTTAAAATATCACTAGCTTTTGAGATATCAAAACAAGCAAGTTCCTCATAAATCTCTTTAGCCGATTTTCCACTTAAGTTTGCAATATCTGCTTTATAAGCATTTGAGTTTTTAAATGCACTTTGAAAAATTGCAGGATTACTTGTTGCACCATTTACAATCTTTTTATCAACTAAATCACCTAAACCATTTGCTAAAAAATCTCTCTCTATAAAATCACACCAAAGTGAGAAATTAAAACTTGAAAACATCTCTAATCCTTTTTTATATTTTATTTAAAATTTCTGTTAAATCTTTTCTATCTACAATAATATTAGCACTCTCTTTTACAATAGGTTTTGCACAAAAAGCTACTTTTTTATCAGCAAACTCAAACATACTCAAATCATTTGCTCCATCACCAACAACTAAAGTATTACTTTTAGTAACATTTAATAGCTTTTGGATTCTAAGTAGCATGTCCCCTTTTGAGAAGTTAAACATCATATCACCACCAACTAAGCCCGTTAAAACTCCATCTTTTGAGTGTAAAATATTGCTAAAGTTGCTATCATAACCTAAAATATCTTGAGCATAATCTGTTGCATCTCTAAATCCACCACTAAAACAGACAACACCGTAACCAAGCTTTTTAAGCTCACTTATTGTCTCTTTAGCACCATTCATATATGGCAAATTCTGGCATATTGTTTTAACTCTATTAGCCTCTAAACCTTTTAAAAAAGCGACTCTCTTTGTCAAACTCTCAAAAAAATCAAGTTTCCCAGCCATTGCAAGTTCTGTAATGCTAGATACTTCCTCTTTTAATCCAAGCTCATCAGCTAAAAAATCGATTGTTTCACCGTCCATTAGAGTTGAATCAAAATCAAATACAGCTAATTTCATTTAAAACCTTTTTTTCTTTATATAATTATTTAATTTTACTTAAATAAGTGTAAAAAGGATATTATAGATATTATCTGAATTCAGAGAAATTAACAAAGATAAAAATCTCTGTTAATCTTCTAATTCTGAAATTTTTGGCAAGTTTTGATTTATCTTTAGAGCTTTTTTGTAGTAGTTTTTAGCCTTAGTAAACTCTTTAAATTTATCTAATAGAAGGTAACTTATATCGTAGAGAGCATCTGCATTATTTGGCTCTAAATTTATCACATTTTCATAATGCTTTAGTGAGAGTTTATACTCTTTCAAACTCTCAAGTAGTTTTGCATACTCATATTGAATCAAAGCACTATTTGAGAATTTCAGTATCGCTTTTTGATAGTAGATTTTAGCCTCTGGGAGATTCTTTAACTCAAGCGATATTTTGGCAAACTTATATATTACATCTTTATAGTTCTCATCTGATTCTAAAATCAATTTATATTGATTTTTTGCAAGTTTTAAATCATTAATTTCTAACATTTGGGCTAACTCATATCTAATTTTTAAATTATTTGGCTCAAACTCTAAAATTTTATGAAATACTTTAATTGTCTCTTTTTTATCTCTTAATCTATCTCTATAGAGCAGTGCTAAATTTTTGAGAGTCTTTAGATTTTCAGGCTCAATTACTAAAATCTTCTCTAAATATCTCTTGCTAGAGTCTATATCATTGAAGTTAATCAGCATCAAACTTGCAAATCTACTTAACACCTCTATATTTTTTGAATCAAACTTTAAAGCCTTTTCGTAAGCTATTTTAGCACTCTTAAAGCGTTTATTTCCGTGATGCTCAAGTGCGATAATAAACCATTTATAACTCTCTTTTTGAGATTCATCTAAATCCTCTTTTAAAATTTTTAAAATCTCTAAATCACTCTTTGTAGGATTTTCTAAATCTACACTCTTGAGTTTATCATCAATTAATAGCGTAAGTTTAGAGTTTATAGATTGAATATTTTCATCTAATTTACTCTCTAATTTGCTATTTAACTCCCCTAAAATCTCATTTTTTACTAAATTATCCATTTTTGTATAGATAAAAAATGAGACAATACTAATAAAAACAATTAAAAGCATTAGAGTCCAGAAACTATAAGCGTTAAAAGTTGTTTTTGAGTTTTGAAGCGTCAATTTAAAAAATTCAAAATTTTTCTCTTTTAAATCATCAATCTGCTCTTTTAGCGACCTATTCTCCTCTTGTAGCTTTACAACTTTTTCCATTATCTCTAAATTGCTCAAAATATAGCTCCTTTAATTAAGTAGTGCAAGTAGCATTAAGCTTGAATAGATAGTTACATTTGAGTATTTAAGTGATTTTGAGAGTTTTATATCTGATGGAAAAAAACTATCAATTACGCTACTATTTTCTCTATCAACTCTATTGAATAGATATATTTTAAAAGATATATCAATAAATTTCAATATAATAATAATATTAATCCAAAGATTGAATTTATTTAGAAAAATAGCAACAAAAAGTACATAAAAAAATGTGAAATTAAATACAAAAAATATAAAAATATTATATTTATATATTGAGTAGTTATAATTTAAAATCTCTTTTAAACTAGAACCTTTTTGCAAACTTATCTCTATAAATTCTAAAATTATTAAAATAATTAAGAAGATAAAGTTGTCTAAAAAGATAGAACTATCCATATAGTGCCTTTTTTAATTGGTATTTTAACTAAACAAATTTTAAAAAATGGAGCGATTTTGTGAGAGCTTATAATTTAAAAAATATAATATATAAAAATTTTCTAACCTCATCTTTAATACCGATTTTTGTAATAGAACTTGCTCTTTTAGTTCTCTATTTCTCAATAAATGCTTATATCTCTACACAGAGTAAATCAACTCTTTTAAATGAGGCAAAAATGAATGTAAGAGAGATACTACAAAGAGAGGCAAATGGAATAAATCAGCAGTTAAAAGAGATTTCTAATATAGCAAAAATGGTTCAAAGTGACCAGCAATACTTTTTTGAAAATATAGAATCTATTCAGACTCTAAAAAAACCTATTTTTGATATAAGTGATAGTGAAGTTTTTTACAAAAAAAACAGAGAAGGCTCAAGCCTATTTTACTCAAACACTACAAATATAGGCGATAGAGAGCTTGAAAAAGCTACAAAGAGTGAAAATTTTGATTTAATGTTTAAAAATATTGTTGATACAAATGAGATTGCCGTAGCAACTTACTTTAATAGCTTTGATAACATGAATAGATACTACCCATTTATAGAAAAAGTATACACACAATACCCACCTAATTTAACAATGAGTAACTATAATTTCTACTATGAAGCTGATTTAAAACACAATCCTAAAAAAGAGCCTCGCTGGACAGATGCCTATTTAGACCCAGCTGGAATGGGCTGGATGGTCTCTTGTATAGTTCCCATTTATAACAGAGATTTTTTAGAGGGTGTCAGTGGTATTGATGTAACAATCGATTCATTTATCAAACATATTTTAGATATAAAACTCCCTTGGGATTCAAATCTATTTCTAGTTAATAAAGATGGTGTGATATTAGCTATGCCATCAGAGATTGAGGAGCTTTTAGAGTTAAAAGAGTTAAAAGAGCATAAATATAGTGATTCAATAAAATCTACTCTATTAAAACCTGAAGAGTTTAATATTTTTCAAAACAGTAATGAGCAGATTGTAAATATCTTCAAAGAATCATTTAATAGTAGTAGATTATTTGAGATTGCTTTTCAAAGTGAAAAGTATCTACTTAGCTCTGTCGAGATTAAAGAGACCTCTTGGCAAGTATTTATGATTGTGGATAAAGAGAGACTACTTGAGCCTATATCAAAACTAGAGCAACTCTCAAAAAATATCGGTTATGTTGCTATAGTTGTAATGATTCTATTTTACTTTCTATTTTTTATTTTTCTACAAAAAAAATCTAAAAGATTATCAAGAAACATCTCAGCACCAATTGAGAATCTAGCCACTATTACAAAAGATATAGGGACAAATTTAAATAATACAGAGTTAAAACCGATAGGTGTAAGAGAGATTGATAGCCTCTATGATAATTTTAATAAGATGAGTTCAACTCTAAATATTAGAACACAAGAGTTAATCGATTCTAAAATCGAAGCAAAACTAAAAGAGAAAGAGGCTGAAATTGCCTACTCACAAGGACTTTTTGAGAGTGCTAGTTCATATCTGCATAATATTGGAAACTCTCTATCTGGACTCGATTCAAAACTCTTAAGAATTAAAAAATCTATCGATTCTATGAGTAACTACCATTTAGTTTTTAATAGATTAAGAGATACCCATAGAGCTGAACTTGAGGGTAGAGAGAGAGAGTTTGATGAAAATATAGATAGATTTGAGAAAATTTTATTAAAAGTTAAAGAGAGTTTTTCAAACGAGATTGATTCTATTTCAGAAATTAGAGAGCATATAGTGCAGACAATAAGACATCAACAGGCTCTCTTTAAAGATTCAAACTACTCAAAAGATAAATTTTCTCAAAAGTTCAACCTCTCAACAGTGCTAGATAATATAGTTTTTGATTTAGAAGATAGCTTTAGAGTAAATAATATAGAGATTATTTTAAATAGAGATGATAATTTAATTATTGAAAATCAAAAACATCAATTTATTCAAGGCTTTTTTAATATTTTAAAAAACTCAATTGAAGCTATCAACGAAGCAAAAGAGTTACATGGTATTATAAGGGTAGAGGCTAAAAACTTAGGTAAACATATAATTATTAATTTTAGTGATAATGGGGTTGGTATATCAAAGGATAATTTAAATAATATTTTAAAAGCTGGTTTTACAACAAAATCAAATGGTCACGGTTTAGGGCTTCACTCATTTAATAACTTCTTAAAAGAGAATAGAGCAACTCTAAGAGTTAGTAGTGAAGGCTTAAATAAAGGGGCAACTTTTACCTTGGAGATTGAAAATGAATAATAAGATATTAATAGCTGATGATGATAAAAATCTATTAGAGCTTTATAGAGGAATTTTTGAAAATGATGATGAGCTTGATTTTTTTTGTGAAACAAAAAGTAATGATTTTAAAGTCTACACTTTTGAAGATGGTAAATATTTACTAGATTATATAAAAGAGGAGTACCCAAAAGGGGAGAGAGTACCAATCTGTATTTTGGATATGAGAATGAGTATAATAGATGGTTTAGAGACCTCTAAAAGACTTCGCTCAATCGATAAAAATATCTATATAATTATAGTAACAGCTTATAGTGATATTAGTGCTAAAGATATTAGAGAGAATTTAAAAGATAATATCTATTTTTTAAGAAAACCATTTAATGAAGATGAACTCTATTCACTCGTCTACTCACTTTTAAATAACTGGAATAGACAAGAGGAGTTACACAGAGTAAACAGAACTCTTGAAAATAGAGTAAAAGAGGCTGTTAATGAGATAAAAGAGAAAAATGAAGTATTACTAAAGCAATCAAGAGTTGCAGCTCTGGGCGAAATGATAGGAAATATTGCCCATCAGTGGCGACAACCACTAAGTGCATTAGCTCTATCTATTCAAGATTTAGAAGATGCTTTTAATTATGAAGAGTTGGATAAAGAGTATATATCTAAATCTGTAAAAGAGAATATGGCCATAATAGATTATCTATCTAACACAATTGATAACTTTAGAAACTTTTTTAAACCTGACAATATTGTTGAGAGTTTTGATATAAAAACAGAGATTGATAGAGCTATCTACTTGATTCACTCCTCATTGGAGTTAAACCATATATCAATCATATTTGAAGATGAAAATAGTTACTCAATTGAGAGTTATCGAAATGAATTTTCACAAGTTATACTAAGTTTACTCAAAAATTCGCAAGATGCCCTACTTTTAAACAGAATAAAAGAGCCTTTTATTAAAATATCAATTAAGAAAAGTGATAAACTCAGAATCTATATAGATGATAATGCAAATGGGATTGATGATAAGAATTTAGAGAAAATTTTTGATCCATACTTTACAACAAAACATCAAGCTATTGGGACAGGATTAGGTCTCTATATGGCTAAAACAATAATCGAAAAACATATGGATGGTACTTTAAGTGCATCTAATTATGAAAATGGAGCTAGATTTATAATAGAATTTTAAGGAGCTAAAATGAGAAGACCAACTCCTATAAACAGAGAAAAATTTTTAAAAGATGGAGATTTTATCGTTTCAAAGACCGATTTGAAAGGTAAAATAACTTATGGAAATAGAATTTTTATAGAGATGTCAGGTTACAAAGAGGAGGAGCTTTTAGATAAGCCCCATAGTATATTAAGACACCCTGACATGCCAAAGGTAGTTTTCAAACTCCTCTGGGATAGAATAGTATCAAAGCAAGAGATTTTTGCATTTGTCAAAAATTTAGCAAAAGATGGCTCTTTTTATTGGGTATTAGCTAATGTTACACCCTCGCTTAAAAATAAAAAAATAGTGGGTTACTACTCTGTCAGACGAAAACCAAACAAAAAAGCGACAGAGACTATATCAAGTGTCTATAAACTACTCTTAGATGCAGAGAGCCGTGGTGGTATAGAGGAATCTAAAAGGCTATTAGAGAGTTTTTTAAAAGATAAAGGAGTTAATTATGATGAATATATTATTTCCCTTCAAGAACTCTAGGTTAATATTTCTATACACTTGTTTAACCATAATATTCATCTACTCTATCTTTATTTCAGAGTGGATTATTGTTGGATTTTGCCTCTGTATGTTACCACTTTCGCTTATGTTTACAAAAAAGAAAGTGGATTATGACAAACTACTTGCCTCTATGTTTGAAGTTACTCAAAAAGTTGCAAATGGTGATTTAGATGCTAGAATTGTTCATATCAATGATAAACAAGAGATTTCCAAAGTAGCTTGGGCGATTAATGATATGTTAGACCAGTTAGAGGCTTTTATGCGAGAGGTTAACACCTCTATCTCTAGCTCTACAAAGGGAATTTTATATAGAAAAATATTCTCAGATGGCTTCAAAGGGGATTTTAAAGAGTCAATTGAGCCAATATCACAAGCTATTTTAGCTATTCAAGATAGCTTGAAGCTTAATAAAATTGGAGAACTCTCAAATGCCTTTACAGAGATTGATGGAGGTATTGGAAAGGGGCTTGAGATTTTGAAAAATGATATAAATATATCTAGTGAAAACTCAAAATCGATAAATCAAAACTCTAAGCACTCTCTAGTTAAATCAAATGAGAATTTAGAAAATATTGAAAGTATCTCTTTAAAACTATCTAATTTACTAGATTTGATTACAAACTCAACTGGAGCTATAAACACTCTAAATGACCGCTCAAACGAAATATCTTCGATTGTAAATTTAATCAAAGATATAGCCGACCAAACTAATCTTTTGGCACTAAATGCTGCAATTGAGGCAGCTAGAGCTGGAGAGCATGGGCGAGGTTTTGCCGTTGTTGCTGATAATGTTCGAGATTTGGCAGAGAAGACTGCTAAAGCTACAAATGAGATAAGCATGATGATAAAAACTCTTCAGCAAGAGAGTAGCTCCCTAGCTGGAAACTCTGAAAATATAAACTCAATTGCTCTTGGCATTACAGATTCTATAAAAGAGTTTGAAAAAGCTTTAGTTGCTTTCAATGTAGATGCAAAAAAGAGTTCAAATTTAGCAAAAAGTATTGATGATAAACTCTCAATTATGGTTGTAAAAATCAACTATATTTTATACAAACATATAGCTTATGAATCTGTATTAAATGATGAAGTTCTCGATGATATAGATGATAGATGCACTCTCTTAGCTAACTTAACCAATGCAACAGAGCAAGATAGATTAAAATTACAAAATATATGTAGCGATTTAAATGAAAAACTTAAAAATATACTGCAAAGAGTTGAAAATAGCACAATCAAAACTCAAGAGATACAAAATATTGTAGATGAATTTAAAGAGATAGAGAGAGCAAATGAGGAGTTTTTTGCTCTTTTAGATAGAATTTCTTAATTAATTACTATTTATATTGGTGAACTGTTAAAGGGTGCATTTGGTATACAACTGGCACTTCAGCAGTTCCAACATTTTGACCAGAGTGTTTAATCTCAACAGTATCATAAGACATATCCTCGATTCTTCCGTCCCAATACTCAACCTCTCTAGGTTGTGCATAAGCCACAGGCTGTTGCATTGGTCTAGCTTGTGGTTGCTGATAGTATGGTCTTGGTTTTTTATTGCTAATTACAATTGATTTATCATTTACAACAAGAGAATCTCTATCAGCACTATCACTAACTACAATTGTCTCTTCTCTGTCATAATCTCTAACTACAACATCACCTTCGCTTAAAACTACACTGTCATTTACGCCAAAAACTAAACTAGCTGTTACAAATGTTAATAATAGAGTCTTTTTCATGATTTATCCTTTTCTTTTTCTTTTCTTTTTTATTTATTGGTTATAGTATCTTCTATAGTACTCTTGATAATAAGCCTCTTCATCGAACTTTTCACTATTTACAATGATGTTTTTATCATTTACAATCATTGAATCTGAATTTGCTTTGTCGTTCATTATAATTGTTGGCAAATTTTTAAAATTTTTCAAAACTATTGCCTCATCTGTTAAAACAATATCGTTTTGAGCAAATAAAAAACTACAAAGTAAAGTGCCCGATATAAGTAGCTTTCTCATCATGTTTCCTTTTGTTTTTTAACTTCTAAATACAACATCGACACTTTTTCTAAATGTTTAACACTATTTTTAAATTTTTTTTGGCACATCTTTTGCTTTAAACTTATTAATTAATTTTTATAAAGAATAAATATGGAGGATAAAATGAAAAAGGCTCATATAGTATCAATTGCTCTAGCATCGAGTTTAATGTTAACAGGATGTGCAACAACAACAGTAAACACAACTAACATTGAGAAAAAAGAGGCGAGAAAGGGAATGCTTCCACCACCACCGCCACCATCAATGCAACAACCAATTGTAAAGAAAAAAGTTAAAATCAAAAAGATTGAGACAAGCACTGGTGTTCCTCAATATGGTCCAAACATCTATAAAAGTGCTTCAGGTTCAGCTTGTTCAGGAGCAAACTGTGTAACTCCAAAGTATGATGTGACTCAAGATAAGTGTACAGACTTTCCTGTTAGTTATAGAGCTAAGAGAGAAGTTATCCAAAAAGATATAGTTCTTGTAAAGGAGTAGAAGATGAGAAAATTATTAAAGTTAGCTCTAGCTAGTTCAATTATAACAGCAAATTTATTAGTAGCAGAGGAAGTAATTCACCACTCAAAAGAGACAAGAATTCACTCAATTCCTCTTAATATCATAGATAGTAAAAACCCAATTGGTTTTTTAAACTCTCAAGCTATTTTTTTAGCTGACCAACTTGAGAGAAACTCAGATAAAAAGTACTTTACTAATGCAGTTATGGTAACTTCATTTCTAAGTTTAGATAACTTAACTCAGACAAACTCGCTAGGTAGACTCTTAGCTGAGAGTTTAATTCATGAGCTTCAAGTTAGAAGATGGAAAGTAATCGATGCTAGATTAGTTAAAGATATTATTATCAATAATAAAGGTGAGTTTGCTCTAAGCCGTGATATTAAAAACATCAAAGATTCATATAATGTTAGTGGTGTTGTAACTGGAACTTACACTATCACAGACTCATCAGTTATTGTTAACTCTAAAGTTATGGATATTGAGAGTGGTGTTATAACATCTAGTGGTCAAATCTCTATCCCTCTAAATGGAATCGAAGGACTTCTATTTAACTATGCACAACCTAGATCTGTAAAGATAAAGGGAAGTTTTGAGTAAAAACTTTTTTACTCTTCTTTTGATAGCTTTTTTTCTCTCGGGCTGTGCAAAAATGGCATGTTATGATAAACACGGTTTAGTTTATGAGCCTGAAGAGATTATTCCAAATTTAAATCTACAGCCAACTTTTGATGAAATGGCAAAAGAGCTTTGCGAGTGTGTAAGCTGTCCAACGAAGAGTGTGTTAGTAACCGATGTTGTTGATGTGAACTCACTTGCAAGTGACGGAGCTGGAGCATTTATGAGCGAAATGCTTAAATCTAGCCTAAATAGAGTTTGCAAATATACTATTACTGAAGCTAAATTTAGAGAGTATTTTCAACTTGATTCAAATGGTTTTGTAGCTCTTAGCAACAGTGCTAAAGATATAAAAGAGATTAAAAAACCTGTCTCAACAGCTATTGTTTCAACATATAAATACTCTCCTAGTAAATTGCATATATTTACAAAAGAGATAAACATAAGAACAGGCGATACTAGAAAAATATCTACTAGAGAAGTCCCCTTTACATGTATGGGCTCTAGCATAATTAGAACAGATTTTTAGATTATAACTCTACAACCTCCTAAACTCTTAGGAGAGTTTTCTTTTTTCAATTATCTTTAGTTGAATCTACTATTAACTATTTTGCAACTCTATCTATATAAATTAATGTTTTTTTAATAATTTCAATTAAATCGAAGCTATAGAGTAAAACATCTTCAAATATATTTGTTAATTCATCTTCTATATATTCATGTGCTATACTGTTTCTAACATCTTTCATTAATCTAAGCTTATCAATATCTTCAAACAAGCCTCTTTTATGAGCATTATTAACAACATCAATAAGTGTACCTTGATTTTCAAACTCATAACTATCTATTGTTCTAAAAATTTTTCGTATTAAAAAATCAATTCCTCTACTATACCTACTGCAAAGTGTTTCAAACTTACCAAACTCCTCTATAGTATAATTCTCTTTTATACCTATATTTTCACACTCTTTAAAAGATAGTTCTATCCAAAATAGTTGTTTTTTTAGTAATCTTCTATCTTCTAAAAGTTTATCTATCATCATAGTAAAATAGCCTCTTTTATTATAAGTTTTACAAATGTCTCTTTAAACTCTCCATTGTCTAAAATAATATCAAGTTTTTGCTCACCAAAGTGTTTAAAAAACTCTACTCTTAAAACTCTCATGTCTCTTTTTGTAAGTTTAGATGAAACTACTAATAAATCTATATCTCCACCTCTTTTAGAATCATCTATACGACTTCCAAATAGATAAAGTTTTGCTTCATTTGATAGAGAGTATAATTTTCTCTTTAGTAACTCTATCTCTTCATTTGATAATCTCATGTAAGTTACTTTTTTTCTTCACACTTACTAACTTCTATTTTATCTTTAAATTTTTCAAAAGACTTCTCACCAATTCCTTTAACATTACTAATTTCATAGCTTGATTTAAAACATCTATTTTCTCTATATTCTATTATTGCATCAGCTTTTTTAGCTCCAACTCCAGAGAGGCTCATAAGCTCAAGTTTAGAAGCTGTATTTATATCAACTTTGGCAAAAACCAATCCAACAAAACAGAGTATTGTAAACAACAACTTCATAACTAACTCCTCAATTTTTATTTAAAATAGTGAAAAACTTTAACATTTTTAATTTTTAATATGGGTTAAATATCTATTTTCTTCTATTTTAAGTGAAATTTTATTTTATAATAGGAGTTAGTAGAGAGTTTTTAATCTATTTCAGAGATTTTTAAAATCTCCTCTTTTACAAACATCAAATTTTTATAAATATCAATTAAGTCATTAATTTTACTGCTATCAAAATTGGCACTTATGTAATAGATATATCTGTCTTCAATTTTTTCTAAAATGACAAAATTCCAAATAGAGCCAACAATATAAGCCCCTTTTATCTGCTTCCAGCTATTTAATTCAACTCCTGCTATCATCTCTGCTAAAAGTTGTGGACGAGGATTACTATACTCTTCAGCCCTTTTAAACTCTTGAATAAAAAAATAGGGTTTTTCACTAAAAGTAAGTCCTTTTGAAACAGTAAAATCAAGTGTTCCATTTAATATAAATTTATCTGTTTTATAAGTTAATTTCTCTTCGAAAAAACCTCTAATATTTCTATCAATCAACCTAAAATCAACTAAATTTAAAATAGGAGCCAAAAAATACATTTTTAAATCCTCTTCACTATAATCAGAGATTAAAAACTCATTTTTATCTATCAAATCTTGTAAAAACTGCTCTATATCTTTTGATATTTTTATATTAAAACCAAACCAATCTTTAAAAATAGCTCTATCTATACTCTTATTTATATCAAAAAGCTTTTTTAAATCACTATCTCTCATTTTGCCAAAAGAGTAGCTATCTATTTTATTAACTTCTATTTTCTCTAAATTTGCTATTTTAAATTTTAACTCTTCAATCTCTCTTAATAGTTTTAACTCCAACTCTTCGCTCATATTAAGCCTTTATATTATAAACTCTATTCTAAATCTAATATCTCTTCTATCAGAGTACCTACATTTGAACCAAGATTATTTACTATTTCCTCAAGTTCATTTTCAAAGAGTTTTTCTTGTCTTAAAGCTAAAGATATATTTTTAAGTGTTATAAACTCTGTACTAAAATTTGCCTTATCATATCTGTCTATCTTTTTACTTAACTCTTTTTCTAAAAATCTTTTTCCCTTTTTAGTAGTTTTTTTATTTTCCAATAAATCACTCTCATCATATTCATTAATATCAAAATGTAACAGTAACCAAAACTCAAAGGCTGGATTAGTTAAAGCAATATTAATATAATTTTCTTTACAACTTTCAATAGCTTTTAATAGATTAGTTTTTTTACTCTCTTGCACTTCTCTATCAACAACTATCCAAAAAATATCATGGCAATCATCAAAGCCATCATATTTAGACTTTATATCTTCAAGTCTATTTTCATCTTCAAATAGATTTGTAATAGTATTTACAACTGTTGTTGGAACACTAGAGTTTGTATTTTTTTCATCTCTTTTTAATATCTCTATCTTTATAAGAGCTTTTAAAGGTAAGTTATCTTTTATATATGAAAAATATCTAGGTTCTGTTTTTGCTCCTTCAAAAGCTATAATTATCAGCTTCTTTTCACTCTCTGTTGCCTCTTCATATAGAGGTGTATCAAAACCTCTATTAACTTCAAAACCCATTTATAAATCCTCATCTATTTTTTCATCTAAATTTTTAAAGATGGGAACGGCTCCATATCTCCCTAAAAGGTAAGCTCTGTCTATTTTTTTATCACATCTTATAGCAAATTTATTTAATGGAAAAATAGTAGATGCTCCTTTTAAATCTTTTTCTACTAAAAATATCTCATCTTTTCTAGTTAAATTTAAATCTAATAGTGTTGATTCGTGAGTTGTAACAATTAATTGAGCTTTTTTGCTTAAACTATAAAATAGTTTAAAAAACTCTCTAGTTAAATTTGGATGTAAACTTCTATCAAACTCATCAATAATAATTGTATAATCATCTGAAAACTTTTGAATTAATGGTATTAAATCAAATAATCGTCTAGTTCCATCTGATTCATCTTTAAGTTCAAAAATTTCTTTTTTATCTTCATTATGAAGCAATCCTAATTTTTCAACAACTATCTCACTCTTTTCATCTTTGGAAATAGAAATTGTGTATAAATTATCATTAAAACCATTAATGACTATTATAGAATTTTCATCATTTGATAAATCATTTTGAATCTCTTTTTTTATTTGATTTGGAATATCTTTTATCTCTTCAAAGTTTTCATTAATCGATGAAATACTCTCTATTCCTGTATCAAATATTTTCAAGTATTTCAGAAAATCTTCAGATAAAGATTTATCTTTATGAATCAAATGTTTAGCTCCAAACTCACTAGATGGGTATAAAATAATAAGTTTTTCATCAAACCACTTATAAATAGAGTTAATAATTCTTATTTCATCAAAAGATAATTTTTTATTAGAAAGTTCTGATAAAAATAGCCTATTTTTTTGATTTTCCATATCTTCAGCATATATCTTAAATCTATCACTATTTTTTGATTTTTTTAAAGTCATACCTAACTCTATATTATTCTCTTTTCTCTCAAATATTCGTTTTGGAGTTTTTACTCCTATTTCATAAAGCCATTCCTCTGTAATCTCTTTTTTATTTAACAATAAATTAAAACCGTATGAAAAAAATCTATCATCAATCTCTAATTCAAATTCAAAAACAGTCTCTTTATTTATATTTTCTTCATTAAGTCTAAAATGCTTTTTATAAGTATCAACATCATCTAAATCCTTTAAAATAATCTCTTTTGCATAATCCAAAGCTTTTATTAAATTTGATTTGCCAGAAGCATTTGCACCATAAACAATAGCATTTTTTAAGACTTTAACATTTTTAAAACTTTGAATATGGTTCTGTTTTAAATCGCTTTTTCCAGCAGTTAAATCTAAACAATTCTTATCTCTAAACGACGAAAAATTCTCTATAAAAAACCTTTTTAACATAATTATTCCATTAATATTATTATTTATAGAGATTTTATCGTAAATAAAACCTCTATTTTATAAAAATGGAAAATCAAATTTTTAAATTACTAAAAAAGCAGATTTAAATAAATTTTTATTTTTCGCTAAAATTGCAAATATTTAAAAAAGGATAGAGATTGATTTTAACAAATTTAATATCAAAAATATTTGGAAAAGTAGCAAACAGAGAATTTTCTCCAGCGATTCAGAATTTTATAAATAGGCAATATATTAAAGCGTTTGATATAGATATGAGTGAGTTTAGAGACTTTAGTAGTTACAAGAGTTTAAATGAGCTATTTACTAGAGAGATGGTTAAAAATAGAGATTTTTCGCAAGATAAAATAGATTTAATATCGCCTTGTGATTCGTTTGTGACAGAGTGTGGGGATTTGGATTTTTTAGATGCACTTCAGATAAAAGGCATGAGTTACAATATAAAAGAGTTTTTGACAGATAGAATCTCATATTTAGATAAGTTAGAGAATGGAGCTTTTTTTAATCTATATCTCTCACCAAAAGATTACCACAGATACCATGCTCCTTGTGATTTAAAAATCAAAAAAGCGATTCATGTAACAGGCAAACTCTACCCAGTAAATTTTAGATATTTGAGAAAAAAACTGAATCTATTTATAGAAAATGAGAGAGTTGTGCTTGAGTGTGAAACTATGGAAGGAAAAGCTATCTATATGGTTTTAGTTGGGGCTTTAAATGTTGGGCAGATGGTTGTTAGTTTTGAGCCAAAAATAAGAACAAATACTATTGCAGATGGAGTTTTTGAATATAGTTATGAGAATTTAGAGCTTAAAAAGGGTGAGTGTTTTGGTAATTTTGAGATGGGTTCAACTATTATTATGTTTTTTGAAAAAGATTTAGTGGAGTTAGAGGATTTAAAAGAGAAAAAGATAAAATTTACAGATAAAATCGCCTCTTTTAAATAGATTTTATAGAGAAAGTTTTAAACTACTCTTCTCTCGATAGTGTTTGAGAGGCGAAGCAGAATCTCATAAACGATTGTATCAAAAGCCCTAGCATAAAGTGTTACATCATCAAAAATACAAATTTCATCTTTTATTGAAGCTATACTCATGCTATCCATAGAGACTTTGCCTAAGATTCTAGCTCCACAAGTTGTAGTGAATTTATGTTTTTCATTTAGTCTCAAAAAGTCAGCATATCCAATATCATAAGTTGAAACTTGAGTATTTTCCAAAGCTTGAAAAGCTCCACCGTATCCAACTCTTTGATTTTTTAGTAAATCTCTAGTTGAGACTCTATTTGCAAATAGAGATAAAACTGGTTTTAGATTCTCTTTTGAAAATAGATAATCATTCTCTAAATATCCATAACTAGCGATTCCAACTCTTACAAAATCTTCATCAAAACTATTTAATCTAAAAGTTGTTGCACTATTTGCTGAGTGAAATTTTATATCTTTAAAACTATATTTTTTTGCTAAATCTTTGGATTTCTCTTTTATCTTTTTAAAGTTTTCCATCTGCCAAAAAAGCTCACTAGAGAGTTCATCTGCACTTCTAAAGTGTGTAAAGATAGCTTTTAAGTTTAATTTTTTTTGAGATATTATATCAAATGCTAAATCAAACTCATCTGCTAAGATTCCATTTCTGTGCATTCCACTATCGACTTTTAACTCAATATTCGAGCCATTTTTAAATTTTTTTAGATTTTCAATCGAATTTACAGAGATAGAGATATTATCAAATGCTTCAAACTTTTCAACTTCAGATAGGACTAAAACTCTTTTGAATTTATCTTTTATTAAATCTGCTTCATTTAAATTTCGAACAATAGCATTTGTGATTCCATACTCTTTTGCAAGTGAGCTAATCTGCTCTAAACCATGCCCGTAGGCGTTATCTTTTAAAACTATGGATATTTTATCGATACTACCAACTCTGGATTTTATCAAGTCCAAATTATGAAAAAAGTTTTCTGAATTAATCAAAATATATGACAATATTTAACCTTATGCAATATCTAATACTTTAAAAATTTTACCATAAAGCTCATTTCTATTTACAGGCTTGATTACATAAAGAATATTTAAACTATCAAGCTCATCTGTATACTTAGCATCATTATGCCCTGTAATTGCTATAATTTTTTGAGCGTCATTCTGTTTTAAAATCTCTTTACTCATTGAGATTCCATCTAAAAATGGCATATTTATATCAGTTAATACTAAATCTGGTTTAAAATCAATAAAAGCCTCTAAACCCTCTTCACCATTTGTAGCAATTTTCACCTCTTTAAATAGATTTTTAAGCATTTTACTCATAAGCATCACTATCAACTCATCATCATCTACAAATAAAACTCTATAATTTTTAAGTTTAGCAAGTGCTTCTCTGTCCATTTTATCCCCTTGGTATACTTATTTTAAATAATACACTAAAATCATCTGGATTAAAAACTCTAATAACCCCACCCATATTATCTATTATAATTTTTGTTAAATAGAGTCCTAATCCTATACCTACTGCCTGAGATTTTGTCGAAAAATATGGTAAAAATATTTTATCTAAAATATCTTTATCTACGCCTATTCCATTATCATAAATCTCAACATAGATATTTAAATCATCACTGTATAGATTGATAAATATAATCCCTTGCTCTATATTATCTAGCTCAATCGCCTCTTTTATAGAATCTTTAGAGTTATTCAAAATATTTAAAATAGCCTGTTTAAACTCATTTTCATAACCAAAAATAGAGATATTTTTATCTAATCTATTCTCTACTTTCAAATCAATCGAGTAGTAATTGAGCTCTACTAACAATATCGATATGATACTATCAAATGCTTTAAATAAGTTAAACTCTTTTCTATCTGATAATTTAAAAAAGTTCATAAAGTTATCTATCGTTTTTGACATATACTGCAGTTGCGAGTCTATCTTATCTATTCTATCTTCTAAAATTCCCTCATTTAAAGTTTTATTATAGAAATGATACTCCAAATCCATAATAGCTATCGATATAGAGTTTAATGGCTGTCTCCATTGATGGGCGATTGAGGATATTATCTCAGATACTGCTGTGAATTTTGACTGTTTAAGTAGAATCTTCTCCTGCTCTCTTCGTTTGTTTACCTCTAGTACAACTCGTTTCTCAAGTGCATTTTTATACTCCAAAAGCTCATTTTTTGTCTTTAAAAGCTCTTTTGTTCTACTCTTTACTCTATTTTCCATATTCTCTTGATAATCTTTAACTCTATCGACCATTAAGTTAAAAGACTCTTCTAATACTTTAAACTCATTATTCGAATCTAAATATAGTTTTTTATTAAAATCTCCCATCTGAATCGATTTAATACTCTTTATAAGTTTATAGATAGGCATAGAGACAAATTTAACTATTAAAATAGTTGAAACAAAAATGACAAAAATAGTTAAAAATACAATAAATAAGAAACTACTCTCATCATTTAGCGATTCAACAATTCTGTTTTTTTCAATTTTGAGTGCTAACGCCCACCTAAAAGATGGTAGATAGACACTAGATAAAATATACTCTCTATTTAAATAGAGATAACTCTCTAAAACACTATTTCCCTCTAAACTCTGCTGAAGTGCTTTATGTGGTCTAACATCTTCTAAATACTCTACCTCTGTTATCGCTTTTGAGTTATAGATAGTACCGACAAAAACTTCAAAATTATTGATAAAATTTAAATCATTTAAAATTTTCTCATAAGTGACTCTCTCTGATATGCTAAAAGCTACATAACCTATAATTTTTTTGTTATCTACTATTGGTGATACAGCAAAAGAGCTTATGCTTTTCTCTAACCCACAATATCTAAAATCTGAGATTTCACTCTGCATTAGATAGCTCGAGCGATTTATTGTTTGTGAGAGAGGATTTGTTTTAATCGGTTTTAAATCTATTCCTATTTTTTCTCTATTTTTTAGATTAAAAACTATATTTAAATCACTATCTATCAAATAGACATTACTTAAACTCTTTAAATTAGCTATTAAATTTAAAAAATCGAATATAGATTTTTCTTTTTCAAAATTTAGTAGATACTCTTTTATTGATGGAGATTTTGAGGTAATAACTAAATCCTCTTTTATACTATCAGCGTAATTTTCAATAATACTAGCAACTGTTAGAGATACTCTTTGACTCTCTTTTAAAACTTTGTTTTCAATTTTTTTCTCAATCGCCAATTGATATATAAATATGAAAGATATGATAGGCACTATTACAGTAGCAAAAAACCAAAATCCAAGTTGAAAACTAATATATTTTTTTAATTTTTTGAGTTTTTCCAATTCTCTCCCCAATTAAAATAGAGCTTTTCTATAAATTTATCAATATCTAACGCATAGTTTAAGTATGGCTCTGCTTTAATATTTACTCCCGAATCCCAAACAATTTCACTGCTATCTTTTAATACATTGATAATATATGAAGTTCTCCAAGCGTGATTATTTTTTCCATCTATATAGATAAATCCAGCTGGAGAGGCTATTGTTATATTTTTTATAGCTTTTAAGACTCTCTCTGGCTCAAAACTAGATACCATCTTTACAGCTTTTTCCCAAAGTTTTACATTTATATAAGAGTTTATAGCAAATGAGCTAATAGGTTTTTTATATCTTTTTAAAAACTCTCTATTCTCTTTTATTGATAACTCTTTTAAATAACTTACAACTAAATAGTTATCCAAATTTGAGAAATTCTCTATCTCTCTTAAAGTCTCAACTCCCATACTAAAAGAGATTATAGGTAGAGTGATATTTGCCTCATTTAAAGCTCTATAAAAAGCTTGATTAGAATCGCCATTTATATTATTAAAAATAACTCTAGCTTCATTTTTTTTAATTTTTTGAATAATTTTTGTGAAATTTTTCTCTCTGAGCTTTATATAACTCTCTCCAACAACTCTAGCACCTAAAATATTTGAATACTCATTTAAAATTTTATTCGCAACTCTAGGGTATATATAATCACTCCCAACTAGAAAAAACCTATCTCCAAAATGCTCTAAAGCAAACTTTATCGATGGAATTAACTGCTGATTTGCAACTAAAGAGTTATATATAATATTTTTCGAGTTTTCAAACCCCTCATACTGAACAGGATAGAAGAGAATATTGTTATATTTTTCAATAATTGGCTTTAGAGTTTTTCTATCACTCGATGTCCATATACCAAATACAGCAGATATTTTTTCGTTTTTCAAAATATTCTCAATACTATCTATCTCTTTTGAAATATCAGACTTTATATCTATTACTATTGGAGTAATTTTATGATTTAATAATTTATCTTTTCTATTTATTTCATCAATCGCAAAGAGAGTTGTATCTTTTAGTAACACTTCACTAGACGCCATAGCTCCCGTTAGAGAGTGCAGAACAAGTACTTTAATCTCTTTTTGACTATCTACGAAAATGGCAAACAGAGCAAAAATAAGTATAGAGGCGATAGTAGATAGTATAAATATTTTTTTTATCACAAAAAACCTTATTTTTTATTAAAAGTTCTCTATTTTATATCTTTATTCTTAAATAGTTAATTAAAGTTTCACTATCTTTTTCATTTAAAAGATTTAAAAAATCCTCTTTTGTAGCTTTTTTTATATTTTCAAAAGTCCCAAAAAAGTCAAGTAATTTTTTAACTTTAACCTCTCCAAAACCTTTAACATTTAAAAGCTCCAGCTTTATATCACTCTTTATTTTAGAGTTTCTATGTGAAGAGATGGCAAACCGATGGGCTTCATCTCTTAGTTTTTGAAAAAAAAGCAGTTTTTTATCGCTTCCATCTAACTTATACTCTCGATTTTCGCTATGGAGAGTATCTTTTGCTTTAGATTTTCGTCTTGATATTTTAGCGTCGATTCTCTCTTTAGAGATGGCAATCACATCGATATTTACACCTACGCTTAAAACAATATCTCTAGCTAAGTTTAAAAGAGTAGAGCCTCCATCTATAACCCATAAATCAGGTGGTTCATTTCTATCAAAAGCTTTAGCTCTTCTGGTTAACATCTCACTCATCTGCTCATATTCGCTTTTAGATTCTAAATTGTAGATTCTATATGAGTTTTTTATAAATTTTCCATCTTCAAAAACGACCATCGCCCCAACTCTGTTTGTACCAAAGAGATGCGAATTATCAAAAACCTCGATTCTATTTGGAATATTTTGAAAACCAAAATAGTTAAAAAGCTCATCTAATAGATTACTACTTTGCTTTAAATACTCATTAGCATTTAAAAGTGCTAACTCTATCAAATCTCTTTTAACTCCTCTTTTAGGAATCTTTATAGAGATTCTCTTATTAAATCTATTTGATAAAAACTGCTCTATCTCATCTACCTCATCAAACTCATTTGATAATAAAATAGTATCGGCTAATAAAACAGAATTTGAATAAAAATCGATTAAAGAACCTTTTAAGACTTCTTCAATAGAGAATCTCTCATTAATTTTCAAAGATTTATTGGAGCTTGAGATTACTTTCCCATCTCGTATAAAAATCTTTATAAGTACAGCACTCTTAGCTGTTGTTTTGATTGCAAAAATATCTATATTCTCTCGCTTAACTAAATCTAGCTCACTTTTAATATTTAGCGTTTTTAATGATTTTATCAACTCTCTAACTATTAGAGCCTCTTCAAACTTCAAAAGATTAGAGTATCTCTGCATCTTTTTATCTAAATGATTCTCAATAGTTTTTAGATTTAATATTGCATCTTTTGCACTCTCTACTATTTTTAGATATTTCTCTTTAGAGATTTTCTCCTCACAAGGGGCTAAACACTTATCTATCTGATAGAAAAGACACGCTTTTTTGCATGAATCTCTCTGTCTCAATTTGAAAATTTCATAAATAGCGTTTAAAATATTTTTTGCCTCTTTTACAAATGGTCCAAAGTATTTAATATTTTTTCCATCTAAAACTTTTCTAGTTATTCTAAATCTAGGAAAAGGCTCATCTAAATCGATATAGATATATGGATATGTCTTATCATCTCTAAGAAGAATATTATATTTCGGCTTTAACTGCTTAATAAGAGAGTTCTCAAGTATAAGTGCATCTTGTTCACTTTTAGTTAGAATATAACTAATAGATTTTGCCTCATTTACCATTTTAAAGATTCTAGGTGAGAGATTTGGATTTGTAGCTAAAGCTGGAGTAAAACGAAAATAGCTTTTAATTCGTTTTTTTAAATTTTTTGCTTTCCCTATATATAAAACTTTTCCATTTTCATCAAAATATTGATAAATTCCTGACGACTCTGGTGCATTTTTTATCTTTTCGAGCAAATAACACCTCTAATTTCCTCTATTTTCTCTTTTATATCTCTATCTTTCGCTAAATTCTCAAAGTTAGAGCTCGATTGTTCATGATAGGAGATATGCGTATCTTTTGTATATTCTACTCTTTGAATCTCTTGATATTTAGATACAAAATATTTGACATCAATTACATTTAACTTTTTATTGGTAAACTTCTCAAACTCTAAAATTAAATTTTTAATAGTTTTCAAATTGTATTTAAACTCCATTATATAAATCCTGTTCGTAAGTACAAAATACAATATATCATTTTTAATAAAGAGAAATTTAATACCACTTTTAAGTTTTATTGGCAAAATATCTAAAATATTTCTGAGCATATCTTGCTCTTGTAATTTTGAAAATGAAGGAGCCTTTTTTATATGATTAATAACAAATTTAGATGTTTTCATATAGTCATTATAGCATTTTTACTAGTTGGATTTAGTGGATGCGGATACAAGACTGACCCTGTCTATATAGAGAAAACAAAATGAGAGTTGAGAATTTAATTATTGGTAGTGGTCTAGCTGGACTATATTTAAGTCAAAAACTAGATAGTAAAGAGACACTAATAATTACAAAAGATAAACCTTGGCAGTGTAATAGCTTCTATGCACAAGGTGGAATCGCAACAGCACTTAATGATAAAGATATAGATTTACATATCAAAGATACATTTGAAGCTGGGGCAAAATATGGCGATAGAGAAGCGATAGAGACTCTTATTAAAAATTCCCAAGATGTGATTAAAGATTTGATAGATTTAGGACTTGATTTTGATAAAAAAAATGGAGTTTTAAACTACACCAAAGAGGGTGGTCACTCAATAAACAGGATTCTACACGCTGATGGCGATGCAACTGGAAGAGAACTGCATCTATTTCTAATGCAGAAACTAAAGCATAAAATATTAGATAATACCCATGTTGTTGATTTTTTGATAAAAGATAATATCTGCCATGGAGCAACTGTCTTAAAAGATGGAAAAACATTTAATATCTATGCAAAAAATACTATTTTAGCCTCTGGAGGAGTTGGAAGCCTCTATAAATATAGTACAAATGATAAAAGTGTCAGTGGAGATTTACAAGGTTTATGTGTAAAAAGAGGAATTCCTCTAATAGATATGCAACTAATTCAATTCCACCCTACGACATTTACAGCCTATATCAAAAGAGTTAATAAAAAATATACAACTAAATCCTATCTTTTAAGCGAAGCTTTAAGGGGAGAGGGTGCTTTTGTTGTAGATAAAGATGGAAATAGATTTTTATTTGATTATGATAAAAGAGGAGAGTTAGCACCTCGCGATATTGTAAGCAGAGCGATATTTGACTATACAACTCAAGGAAAAGAGGTTTTTTTATCATTTAAAAATATGAAAGATAACTTCTTTGAGAAGAGATTTCCAAATATCTATAAAATGCTTCAGAGTTTTAATTTTTCGATTCCTGAGGATAAAATTCCAATATCTCCAGCATATCACTATATAATGGGAGGCGTAAAGGTCGATATTGGTTCCAGAGTTTATGGTTTTAAAAACTTTTTTGCTATTGGAGAGATTGCTTGTACTAAAGTACATGGTGCAAATAGATTAGCTAGTAACTCTTTATTGGAGGCTTTAGTCTTTGCTAAAATTGTTGCTAACAATTTAAATCAAAAACAATTTGATTTTAAGCAAATTGACTTTAAAATTAAACCTAAAGTTTTCATTAAGGAAAATGATGTCTCTATTGAAAAGATTCTTAAAAATTTAATGTGGAGCAGAGCTGGTATAGTTAGGCGAAGAGATGAGCTTAATTTAGCATTGAAACAGATTGATGAATTTTTAAATAGTGACATAGGTCTATTTTTAGAGTATAAACTCTTAACAGCTAAAGAGATTATCACAAGTGCCATTAGAAGCAACTCTATTGGTGCGCATTTCATATTAAAATAAGGAGAAATAATGCACGGTGAAGCTATTAGTTTAGTCTCAACTTGGGTTGGGATTTTATCGCTTATAATTTTCGTCATCGGTTACTTTTTTATTGCTACTGAGGATAAATATCATATTAATAAGGCAAAACCAGCTCTATTTATTGGTACTTTAATTTTTATCCTAATTGGATTTTATGTCTCGGTAAATGGTCTTAATACTGATTATCTCCATTATGAGATGAATCATTTAATCATTGAGATTGCAGGTATCTTCTTCTTCTTATTTGTCGCTATGACATATATTGAAGCGTTGATTGAGAGAAATGTATTTGAAAAGCTTAAATACAACCTAGTTTCAAAAGGGTATAGTTATAAAAAACTATTCTGGACAACTGGTATTTTAGCATTTTTCATCTCTCCAATTGCAGATAACTTAACAACAGCTCTAATCTTATCAACTGTTTTAATCACAATTGAGAAAGAGAATAAAGCGTTTTTAGTTCCAGGTGCGATTAATATTGTTGTTGCTGCCAATGCTGGTGGTGCTTGGTCACCATTTGGAGATATTACAACTCTAATGGCTTGGACAGCAGGTAAGGGAACATTTGTAGATTTCCTATTTCTATTTCCAGCATCAATTGTTGGTTGGTTAATTACAGCTAAACTTCTTGAGAGATATGTTCCAGAGGGTAAACCTGCATTTGACGCAAAAAATGAGCCTGAAGTTCATATTAAAACTGGTGGTAAAGTGATTATGGGTCTTGGTGCATTTACAATTTTCTGTGCCGTTGTTAGTCATCAAGCATTCCATCTACCAGCTATGTGGGGTATGATGTTTGGTCTATCTGTCTTAAAACTCTACACTTTTAGTCTTAAAAAGAGACACAATGAGCATATCAATATCTTTCACTCTATCTCAAAAATAGAGAATGATACACTGCTATTTTTCTTCGGTATCTTAGCTGCTGTTGGTGGGCTTCACTATTTAGGTTACTTAGCAATCGCTGTTGAGCTTTATGATGTTATTGGGCCAACTGCTAGTAATATTGCTGTAGGTTTCTTATCTGCCATTGTTGATAATGTTCCTGTTATGAGTGCTGTTTTAAAAGCATCTCCTGAGATGGGCTTAGATCAATGGATGCTTGTTACATTAGCTGCTGGTATTGGTGGTAGTATGATTAGTTTTGGTTCTGCTGCTGGTGTTGGTGTTATGGGTAAACTTAGAGGAATCTATACATTTGCATCTCACATGAAATATGCTTGGACAATTGTTGTTGGTTATGTTATATCTATGATTATCTGGTATATTCAATTTGAAATTTTAGGTATCTATTAAGAAAGAGTAAAAATATGCAAAATGTCCCAATTATAATTTTAGATTTTGGTTCTCAATATACTCAGCTTATAGCTAGAAGATTGAGAGAATCAGGGGTCTATTGTGAAATTCTACCATATAGTGAAAAGGTAGAGAGTATAAAGGCTAAATCACCTAGAGGTATTATCCTCTCTGGTGGTCCAGCTAGTGTTTATGACGAAAATGCTTACAAAATTGAAAAAGAGATTTTTGAACTTGGTCTACCAATTTTAGGAATCTGTTACGGAATGCAACTAATTGTTGATTTTTTTGGTGGTGCTGTAGTTCCTGCAAATGAGCATGAGTATGGCAAAGCTAAGGTAGAGTTTGATAAATCAAATTCGCCATTTTTTAAAGATATAGAATCTGGTCAAACTGTATGGATGAGTCACGGTGATAGAGTTGAGAATCTTCCAGAAGGGTTTGAAAAAATCGCTCATAGTGAAAACTCTCCATACTCAGCAATTGCAAATGAAGATAAGAAAATCTATGCAGTGCAGTTTCACCCTGAAGTTGTACACTCTCAAAATGGTGAAATTTTTCTAAGAAATTTTGCTCTTGAGATTTGTAAAGCTGAAGCTAATTGGAATATGCACGATTTTGCACAAGTTGAGATAGAAAAAATCAAAACTTTAGCAAAAGATGGAAAAGTTCTCTGTGGTGTTAGTGGTGGTGTTGATTCAACAGTTGTTGCAACACTAATTCATAAAGCAATTGGTGATAGATTAGTTCCTGTATTTGTTGATAATGGAGTCTTAAGAGCTGGTGAGAGAGACAGTGTTGAGAAGGTATTTAAAGATAAATTAGGAATCGATTTAATCGTTATTGATGCTAGTGAGCTTTTTTTAGGAAAACTAAAAGATGTTACTGACCCAGAGAGAAAAAGAAAAATTATCGGAGAGACTTTTATCGAAGTTTTTGAGCAAGAGGCTAAAAAACACGATGGAATAAAATACCTAGCTCAAGGCACACTCTATCCCGATGTAATAGAATCAGTTTCAGTTAAAGGACCATCTAAAACAATTAAATCTCACCATAATGTTGGTGGACTTCCTGATTGGATGAGTTTTGAATTGATTGAGCCATTAAGAGAGCTTTTTAAAGATGAAGTTAGAAAACTAGGTTTAGAGCTTGGACTTCCTAGAGAGATGCTATTTCGTCACCCATTCCCAGGGCCAGGACTTGCTATCAGAATCATGGGTGAAGTAAACAGAGATGATTTAACAATTTTAAGAAAAGCTGATGTAATAATGCTTGATGAGCTTAAAAAAAGTGGCTATTATGATAAGACTTGGCAAGCATTCACAGTTTTATTAAATGTGAAAAGTGTTGGAGTTATGGGCGATAATAGAACTTACGATAATACAGTTTGTGTTAGAGTAGTTGAGGCTGTTGATGGAATGACAGCGACTTTTGCACACCTTCCACACACACTATTAGAGAAAATCTCAACTAGAATTATAAATGAAGTTGATGGAATAAACAGAGTTGTTTATGATATTAGCTCAAAACCCCCAGCTACAATTGAGTGGGAATAACAAGAGTTTTTTCACTCTTGTTTTTACCTATTGACAATTAAACTCTAAACAGACTTTTCCCACTCAAAAGAGCAGATGTTTTTATCCTCTTTGCTGAACTCAATTCCTATCAAATATATCTCTCCATTGTATTTTTGAGCATAGTTTTTCTCTCTTATTTGAGCTAAACTTGAGTTTTCACTAGTTTTCTTATCAACAACTTTAAACTCTAGTATAAAAACTCTATAATTAAATTTAATAGTTAAATCAATTCTACCTCGATTTGTCACATCTTCAGCGATTATCTCCAAACCCAAAGAGGCTAAATAGCAGTAGATAACACTTGCATAATACCCCTCATATTCATATATTTTATTACCTGTGTAGTTGTTATAAGGAATTTGTGCAAACATTTTTTTAACTGTATCTTCAAATAGCTCTAAATTTAAATCATAGAGAGAGTCGTAAATATCATCTTGAAATTTAAGTTTTTCAATTTTTTGCTTTGTTAAAAAATCGATAATTACATCATTTAAAGAAATTTTAACCTCTAAGTTAGGTATTTTTAATTTATACTCAAACCCACCTCTTCGCTTCTCTATCTCTTTTTCAATTGTTAAATATCCACTTTGATATAGAACAACTTCTAAATCTATATTCTCTATATCAAAACTATTTAAAAGAGTCTCGCCTACGACTAAGTTTGATAATTTTGGTAAAAAGTAGTTCTGTTTTTTGATTAACTCTATTAAAAAACTTGGAGTTCCCGTCTCAAACCAATAATTTCTAAAACTAAAACCCTTAGAGATAAAGAGTAAAATATCAAAAGGGTTATAGAGAGATTCGCCTAAAAAGTTATAGCCGTTATACCACTCTTTGACTCTTTGCATATCTACATTTATTAAATGCTCTTTAAAATCTACCTCTAAATCTCTTTGAGTATAGCCACAAATAGAGCTATATCGCCTATCTAAACTTATATCATTTAAATTATTTAATCCACTAAAGATAGAGGTTTTAGAAAACTTGCTAACTCCTGTTAAAAAGGCAAATTTAATATACTCATCTGCCCCTTTTATAACAGAGTAGATATTTTTTAGCTCCTCTCTCATAACTTTTGCCATCTCTATATCATCGATATTATCTAATATTGGTTTATCATACTCATCGATTAAAATCACAACTTTTTGATTATATTTTTCATAAGCTTTTTTGATTAAATCTTTAAAGCACCTATCCATACTATGCTTTTTTTTGCACTCTATCTCTAAATCTCTCTGATTAACTTCAAAGTTTTGCTCAATCTTTTCTAAAATTTTCTCTCTTGTTTTGCAAACCCCCTCTGCAAAAGAGATATAAATGACAGGATAGCTTTGATTCCAATCATACTTATCATAGATATATAAATCTCTAAATAGCTCTTTTTTAGATTGAAATATCGATTTTAGAGTTGAGATAAAAAGAGATTTTCCAAATCGCCTTGGGCGAGAGAGAAAATAGTAACGACCACTCTCTATTAAATCTAGTGCTATTTTAGTTTTATCGATATAGATATAATCATCACTTCTAATATCTTTAAATGTCTGTATTCCAATTGGTAGTTTTTTCATATTACTGCCTTATTTTTTAAATAGTAGATAGATGTAGGCAAATAGAAGATATTGGAGAGAAAGAGAAAAATTTAATCGGAGATAACAAGAGTTTTTTAACTCTTATTTAAACTATCCATTCTCTGAAGTATCTCATCAATTTGATTTTTCACATCTGTAATATCACTTGATAGATTCTCAATACCTTTTGCATTTATATCCATATCACTACTTGCATTTACAATAGATTGAACAACTAAATTAATTGTTGTGTTTATCTCCACAAGCGATTTTTGCGTCTTCTCTGCTAAATCTCTAACATTATCAGATACTACGGCAAAACCTCGACCATGCTCTCCAGCTCTAGCAGCTTCAATCGCAGCATTTAGTGCTAGTAGATTTGTCTGGTCTGCAATATCGCTAATAACAGTTAAAACCTCTTTTATATTCTGAGTACTTGCACTAACTTCTTTTAAAGAATTTGCTAAATCATTCTCTTTATCACTAGCTTCAGAGATTTTATTTGAGATAGAGTTTACAAACTTATCAAGTGAGCTAAAATTCTCCTCTCTTAAATCCGATAGAGCATTTGATAATTTACTCGATTGCTCTTGCATAATTTTATTAGATTCTCTATTCTCATCACTCGTTCTAGTTAAGACTTCACCAAGTACATTGATACTATCTGTAAGCATCGCTTTATGACCCTTTTTATCTAAATCCAGTTTTATATTATATTTTCCAGATTTATAACTCTCTAGTGCCTCTAAGACATCTTTACTATAAATTCTAAGCTCAACTATCAATTTTTGAGTAACTTTAACTAAATTCTCAAGCTCCGGATTATTTGCTCTAGTCTCAATATCATGAGAAAAATCTCCTGACATCGCTTCATTTAAAATATCAGTCACATTATGTACAGCTTCAGCATCAATTTTCATATTCTCTTTGATATTTTCAATATTTTTATTAATTAATCGACTCATTTTACCAATCTCATCTTTTGAGTTGATATTAACAATTTTTATATCATCTTTTTTTCTATTTAAAAAGTCAAAAAACTCTAACAGTGATTCTTCAAATCTATTCAAAGGGTTGATAATAATCTTTTTTATGAGTAAAAAGACTAAAACAATTATAATAAATAGGCAAATTGTCGTGATTATAAAATTATTTAAAATCGAATCGTAAATTTTTGTTTCGATTTTCTCTTTCTCTTCCTGTGCCAACTTCTCAATATCATCGATATAGATTCCAGTTACCAAAACCCAATTCCACTTTTTCAAAAGTCTTGAGTAGGAGATTTTTGCAATTATCTTTTTTGTTGTCGGTTTTTCATAGTGATACTTAACAAAACCCGAACCAGCTTTTGCTTTATCAATCAAAGCTCTTCTAAAAGCAAAACCTTTAATATCGGGTTTATCAATATTTGTCTTTCTTCCAGTTAAGTGTTTTTTTGTACCATGAAAAGCGAAATAGTAACCATCGCTTCTACCCACATCATAGGCAAAAAAGTAACCACTTCCAGAGTTATATCGAAGATTTGATAAAATTTTTATAGCTTTTTGCTTAGCTTCATCTTCGGTTAAATCGGAATTATAGAGATGATTAATCGAGCTATATGCTACATCGATTAACCCCTTAAGACCGTTAACCCTATCATCTAGTAAACTCTCTTTATAGTGTTTTATCTGGTCTCTTGCTAAATTATACTCATTATAGATAGTGATGCCCAAAAATAGCGTTAATATTGTAAATATCGGTATTAAAGTTATAAAAATAACTTTAGCTTTTAAAGAAATTCTCATAAAAAATCACCCCTTTGTTTTTATTAAACGATATTATATTACATTATTTCTAATATAAGTTTTGATTTATTCTAAAAAACTAAATTAACCAAAGATTTTATTTAAATCAACACCATCTTCCACTATCGAATCACTCAAATCAAAAATTTTTTTACCACTTTCAGCTTTTACCTCATCACAAACTTTAGAGAGTACCAAATCGATAGAGGTTAACCCCTTTATATCCTCATTTGCAATCGCAAATCTATCTATTTCAGAATCGGGAAACATATCGCCGTAGACTCCTCCATTTACCCTATCGCCCACTATTAAGATAGAGCTTCCTCGACCATGGTCAGTCCCATTATCTCCATTTGAGCTTAACTGTCTTCCAAATTCACTAGAGATTACAAAAACTAAATCTTTAGCAATCGAAGGCATCGCCTTTTTAATCTCACTCATAACCCTATCTAATCCTCTATCGGCTCCAAAAATATCCTCAACTTTACCCTCTATCGAATCTATCTGTCTTTTGTGAGAATCCCAACCACCGTAATCTAAACTAGCAACTCTCATATTTAAAACATCTTGACAGATAAGGCAATCGTAGAGATTTCTAAGCTGTTTTCCAAAGTAACGACTATTTAATTTAAACTCCGATTTACTATCATAAAGCTCTGTTAAACTCTCTGGCTCGGGAATATCTGCCAATTTTTGATTAATAGCTCTACCAAACTCCAACAGATTTCTCTGATGCTGAATAGATTTATAATAGGGTGAATTTTCTGATATTAAATCTTTTTTTGCCTCATAATAGCTACTAAGAGAGCGAGACATTATCGCTTTGTAGTTCCATCTGTATCTTCTCTCACCAGCATCAATATCAGCTTGTGTATCATACTCATAAAGCCCCATGTTTCTGCTATCACTAGCTGATATTACAATATCATTTTTATGATTTAAAAAATCACTTCCATCTGGTGCATTGCAAAAAAGTCTCACATTTCTAGTCAAAGATAAAATATTCTCTCCCGCTTCTCTTGCGATTCTTCCACCCCAGCCACTTCGCTCAAAATCGTGCGAACCAGCTAAACTATCTCCACTCTCTAGCTTTAAAAGCGAATGCGAATGGTCACGATTATTTGAGTTTAATACATTATTTACAATCGCTACATTTTTCATATCAAACTGCTCTTTAAGCCAAGAGGCTTTGGGATTTACTCCAAAACTAATAGAATTACTGTCTGTCTTTAGATACTCATCACTTCTAGCTTTTAAAGCTGTTAAATCATTCTCATCTAAATTGTGTGAAGTAGCACGATTTTTCCAAAAATTAAATCCATAACTACTCTTATCTTCACTAAAAATAGGCGAGAGAATATGCCTAAAATCAGCTCCTCCATCTAAAGTTAAATTTACAATAATCGGTTTTGATTCTGCATCATTTGCAAATAGAGCATTTGGATTTAGATTTGCTAGTGCAAAAGTGGCTAATGAGTATTTTAAAAAGTCTCTTCTTTGCATTATTTCCCCTCTTGTAAAAACATATATGGAGTTGCTGAGATAAAAGCTATCGCTTTTCCAATTCTCGTATTTGCATCTCTTTTTGTATCAATATCACTAGATTTTAACTCCAATCTAGCAACTCCTGCATCACTTATCTTATCAGCTATCAATCTATCATTTTCAAGCTCATCTAAAGAGTAGATTCTTAGAGGATTCTCCTCATCTAAAAAAAATGCTAAATCGGTTCCTGAGGCTAAAAGGCTGTAGATATGAGCTTTCTCTAGAGAACCAAAATTTTTACCTCCATCAGCTATCATATAGTTCCAGAGCCAAGAGGCAACATCAGAGACAACATAATCACCCGATTCACTCTTTGGAACAGTTTTACTCCAATCCTTTTCCCAAATAATTTTATCTTTATCATCGCTATCACTTCTATAACTCTGAACAAAATACCAAACATCTTTGGTAGCTCTATTGTAAGCGACTTGAAAGACAGATGGAGAATCTGAAGCCTCTAGTGAGCTTTGATGACCAAAAACATCGTGAATAGGCTCAAATGGAGTCACATCTTCACTTCCTAAAATCCAATATGGGTTGTAATATTTTAGATAACTCTCTTCATTAGTTAGTGTCATTTTGTTTAAAATAAGCATATTTCTATCGATTGAGCTATAAAATTTAAATCTATCGCTAGAGTGAAACATTTGTGAAGTTGCATATTTTTTTAAAAACTCTAATAGATTCTTACTCTCCATCTTTGCCCAGTTATATCTAAGTTTTGCAATCTTCTGCTCATTTAGATTATCATCTGCTAGATTTCTAATAATCATAATTGGTAAATTATCAAGTGATTCTTTATGCTCTATCCCCACTTTTGAGAGATTAAACATCTTCTCTTTAGCGTTTGAGCCATTTATATCTGTTTTTAAAATCTCTAGCGAACTTGGATAGTGAATCGATGAATCGTAACTCGCTTCAACATCTGGCCCACCATTCTCCTCACTATGCCAAGAGGCTACAATTCCAGTTAGAGCTTTTGCTGTATTTCGAATCGAGTAAAATTCGTGATAATCGCTATCATCTTCTCCTAAAATACCGAAAAAGAGTTGATGAAACTCTCTTGCAAAATCCTCATTTCCTCTAAATTTTCCATTTTCAAACTTGTTTCTATTGTGACCATATTGATAAGCAATCGCAGCAGAGCTTGAAGCAGAGGCTAAAACCTCATCATAAGGTAGATTTTTTGCTAATCCATCTAAAATGCTATCGTAGTAGTTGATTAAAACTTGTGGATAGACTCCAACACTTCTATTTGCAACTAAGTGATAATTTGTCTCAAAAAGTCCTATCTTCTCTCTAAATGGATTTAAACCTCTTCTATTTACACTCGAAGTCCATAGAAAACTAGGTGAACTCCAATTTGTCTTTATAAAATACTTTTTATCATCAGCTGGAGTCTGATTTAGTGAGCTATCACCCGACCAAAACTCACTTAGAGCCAACATATTTCTATTTTTATGCAGTTTATCACTCGATTGAGATGGTGAAATTTTCTGATTAGTATGACTTAGTGTCAACATCTCATCAATCGCTAAAGTGGGATTCATCTCTGCCCAAGTTGCAATTTGTGAATCTTTAGCAAAAGAGCCATAGGCAAACAGATGCAGAATTTTTCTAACAGCAACTTCGTCCCAAGATGTAAGAGCTACAAACTCAAGCGAACTATTATCGATATTTGAATCGATTACATCATTTGTTGATAGATTACAACTCTCTTTACCAATTATCCAAAACCCTTGCTCTTTATCTAATGAGAGTAAATTTGAAACTTGAGATTTTGGTCTAAATTGATACCAAGAGCCATCTTTATAACTCCAGATAGATTTTAAGCAATTCTTATTAAAGACATTTATATTATCGATTTTTTCTGATGTCCCTAGTAGTTGCCAACTCTGCGTAACTTTTATATCTTGAGCAAAGAGAGAAGTGATTAAAGCCAATATATAGATTAGACTCTTCATAAAATATATCCTTTTAAAAGGGAGAGAGTAAAAGCTTTTACTCTTTTAAGTAGTAGATTATTTAACTCCTAAAATTTTTCGAACAGTTAAACTAGCTAGTGTTAAGCCAAAAGCCCCCGTAACTCCTGAGAAACTTCCTAAATCTCTACACTTTACCTGCTCAGGAGAGAATACAACTTTAAAGTTTCTATTAAATCTCTCTTTTTTGAGACTGTTTTTAAATTTTTTACCAAATTTATCACCGTAAATCTTCCAAATAGAGCAGACTTCAATTTTAGTTGGGTCGAGCTTCTTAGCTGAGCCAGTTGAGCTAAATAGTTTTTTATAACACTTTTTTGCAATTGCCACTTTTGCATCTATATCATCAATCGCATCAATTACAACATCATACTTATCAAAATCAAAACTATCAACCCACTCTCTATCTATTTTATAGTTTATCGCTTCGATTCCATCATATAATTTAGAGAGAGCTTCTACTTTTATCTCTCCAAGGGCTTCGCTACCAATTTGTCTATTTTGATTTGTAATATCAAATCTATCGCAATCAACTATACAAATCTCACCTACTCCACTTCTATATAGCGAATCAACTACAAAACTTCCAACTCCACCAACTCCCAAAATTAAAACTTTAGCATTTTGTAATTTTTCAAAACCATCTTCGCCAAAAATTATTTTACTTCTATGGAATCTATCTATAACCATTGCTCAAGCTTTTTAATATCTGAATAACTTGTTAAATCTAACATCACTGGAGTAATTGAGACATAATCTTGATAGACAGCTTCAAAGTCACAAAGCATCTCTTCACTAGCAATCCACTCTAGCTTATGAAGCCCTAACCAGTAATACTCTTCACCTCTTGGGTTTCTGTGCATATGTGCATCATTTGCATAGAGTCTATATCCAGCCTTTGTCACTTTAAAACCTTGAAAAAGCTCCATTGGAGTTTTAGGCACATTTATATTTAAAAATTTTCTCTCAGGTAGAGGAAACTCTCCATCAAAAATCTTTTGAACAATTGTCGAAATAGTATGTTTTGCTAGAGCAAAATCAAAACCTTGTAAATCTTTACATCTATCTTTGCAAACTTGTGAAATTGATATTGCAGGAATCCCTTGAAGCACAGCCTCCATCGCCCCAGAAGCAGTCCCAGAGTATGTAATATCCTCACCCATGTTTGCACCTAGGTTGATTCCACTAACTACTAAATCGGGTTTTACATCTTCAAAAATAGTATTAAGTGCTAAATAGATACAATCGCTTGGCGTTCCATCATCTAACTTATAAAAATCATCATCTACCTCGATAAATCTAAGCGGTTTAGTTAGAGTCAAACTGTGTCCACAAGCTGACTTTTCAGTTGTTGGTGCAACTACAGTTATATGAGCAATATCCTTTAAAGCTTCTACTAATACTTTAAGCCCTATACTATCAAATCCATCATCATTTGTTATTAATATTCGTTTCACAACCATCTCCTTAATATTTTAATTATACAAAAGTTTTATTTTATTTAAAAATAAAATAAAACTATCTATAATTAACTTACTCAAAAAAAAGGCAATATTTGTTCACGATAAAAGAGAAAAACATAAAATCTGTCTATATAGTTTCATCACTTGCCTTGATTCTATTTATGGCTATATCTATTAGTTATATTTTTATCTCATCAAAATATGACAATTTTCAAGAGAGTATCACTTCATTAGAGCAACAATCGATTAATGATAAAAAAAACCTAACAAAAACTAGAATTTTACATATATTAAAAAATATTGACAAAAAGAGAGAGAATCTCAAAAATCAAATAGAGAAAGATTTAAAAGCTAAAGTTGAACATGCAACAGAGATTGCATCTAAAATAGCAGAGAATACAAAAGATAAATTAACAAAAGAGGAGATTCACTCCTTAATAGAGAAGACGCTAAATATTAAAATCAACAAAGGTGTCTACTTTTTTGCATTTGATTTAGATGGAAATAATGTATTTCATGGATTTCAAAAAAATATTCATAAAAAAGATAAAAGTAATTTAGGGTTAGAAAACGATAAAAATTTTAAAAAAGTGCTAGAGCAGTTTATAAAGATAATATATGCTAAAAATGAGGGATTCTTATATTATGATTGGAAAAAACCAGATAACGAAAATAAAAAATTTAAAAAAATTAGTTATATAAAAAAGATTCCCAATTTAGATTGGTTTATAGGGACAGGTTTCTATTTAGATGAGTTTGAGAATCAACTAAAAAAAGAGATTTTAGATGAGCTTAGAGCATTGAGATATGATAAAGATGGTTATGTCTTTGTAGCAAAAATATTAAATCCAAACGGAGGTGATAAGTTTGCTCAGCAATTGATTTTTCCAATAGATGTATCAAAAGAGGGTAGATACCTCTCTTATGATTGGCAAGATATAAAGGGTAACTACTTTATGCGTGATATTATAGAGGGAATCAAGCGAGATAACGAAGTTTTTGCTAAATATTGGTTTGAGAAACCATCTGATAAAAAACATGACTTTAAAATATCTTATGTAAAAGTACATAAAGATTTTAACTGGATGATAGGAACAGGCGTATATCTCAATGATATTAAAAAGATGGTGAAAGAGGAGAAGAAGAGATTAACAGAGAGTATTACTAAAGATATTAAGATAATCTCTATTATGATTTTAATCATAATTTTAAGTGCAGTTATTATTATCTACTTTATATCAAATCAAATCTACTCAATATTTACAAACTACAAAGATGAGATTTTTAAAAATGCAAAAGAGATAGAATCTACAAAAGAGAATCTAGAGATAATTTTTAACTCTATTCCAATAGTGATAGCTTATAAAAATAATAATAATAGAATTTTAAAAGTAAATAGAGCTATCAAAAATGTATTTGGTTTAGATGTTGATGATGTAGAGGGTAAAGAGCTAGAAGAGATTTCAAAGAAAAATGCTTACAAAGCCTATAAAGATGACTTAGAAGTTATTAGAACAAAAAAACCAAAACAGAACTATATAGAAAAATACTACTTTAACAATAGAGAATATACAGCAATCGTCTCAAAATATCCATATATTAAAAATAATATCGTAGAGGGTGTTATTGTTTTTATGGAAGATATAACAGAAAAAATCAAAATCGAAAATGAGAAAAAAGAGAAAACAAAACTACTAATACAGCAGAGCAAAATGGCAACAATGGGCGAAATGATTGGGGCAATTGCTCATCAGTGGAAACAGCCATTAAATATCTTATCACTTTTAGTTGATGATTTAATAGATAGTTATGAGTATAACGAATTAGATGATAAATATATAGAGACATTCTCTAATAAATCAAATAAACAGATTCTATTTATGTCAAAAACTATTGAGGATTTTAAAAACTTTTTTAAACCAAATAAAGAGAGAAATAGCTTCAATTTAAGCGATTCAATATCTGAAGTTTTATCAATTATTGCAGTCAATTTTAAAAAATATAATATATCTATCGAGATTCAAAATATAGATTTTGAGCTATCTCTATTTGAAAATGAGTTAAAACAGGTTTTAATAAATATTGTAAATAACTCAAAAGATGCCATTTTAGAAAACCATATAAGAGATGGAAAAATATATATAGAGGCTTTAGAAAAAGATAAAAACTTGATAATAGCTATATCTGATAATGGTGGTGGAATGAGTGAAAAAGTTTTAAAAAATCTCTTTAAACCCTACTTTACAACAAAATCTAAAGGGACTGGAATCGGGCTTTATATGTGTAAAATGATTTTAAATGAGAGTCTAAATGGAGATATAAAAGCAGAGAGATTTAAAGATGGCTCAAGATTTGAGATAACTTTAAAGGATATTTTTTGAAAATAACAGCAAATGAGAATCAAATAGCTATCTTAAAAAATAAAAAACTATCTATCTATGAAAATAGCAAACTAGTAAAAAAAATAGATTCACAAGCTATAAATCTTAAATTTTTAAATAATATTTTATATCTAATATATAAAGACAAAATCGAGCCAAATATCGAGATAGAGCTTGAAAATATTGTAGATTTTCAATTAATAGAGCAAGATATATTTATAGCTAGAGATAATAAAATCTATAAAAATGAGAAGCTTTTTTTTGAAAATGAATCAAAAATAGAATCTATAACAGAGCTATCAAATGAACTTTATGTTTTAGATGAAAAATCGCTTTGGCACTTTGAAAATAGTAAAAAAATGCTAGACTTAGAGATTGGGGGTAATGCTATTATCGCTGGACTTGGAAAATGTGGTAACTTTAGAGTATTTATAGCAGAGAGTAAAAACTTAAGCGTCTTTGACCCATTTACAAAAGAGATTAAAACTATAACTACCCTAGATAACGAAATAGTAGATATATCAAAATTTGAGTGTAATATATATCTCATAACTAAAAATGATACTTTTATCTTTGATTTGAAAAGTTTTAAACTAAATACTCTATAATTTCAAAAAAGGAAAAATATAACTATGAAAATATTTAATATAATTGCAGGAATAAGTAGTATTGTTGGTTTATTAATCTCTATTTTTATAGCTAATAGAGTTTATAAAATAAGTAATAAAATTGATAATTCGAAAAATAATAATAATAAACAAAAACAAAAGTTTGAAAATAATCATGGAAAAATTAATAATATAAATGGAAATAGAAATAGTGTTAAATAAACAAAAAACTTTATTTGACCAAGAATTTGATAATAATAGTGGAGGTATTAATAGTATAAATGGTAATAACAACATTATTAATATAGAAAGTAGAAGTTTTGAAAATTTTGAAAAACAAGATGTTTTATCTATTGCTATTAGATATATAATAAAAGAAAATAATTCTTTTCAAGATTTTTCTAAAGAGATAAATATATCAATAGATTCAGAAGATAAAATAAAAATAAATAATATTAATCGCTCTTTAGCTGAAAAAATTCGAATAGGAATTGATAAACAATATTTAATTAATGAGTTAGTTAGTGAAATAAATATTGATATAGAAACTTTAAGAGATAAAATAATAAAGATATATAAAAGATACTATAAAAAATCAAAAAATATGAATGAGATAATATCAAAACTTTATAATGATATTTATCATAGTTTTGAAAAAAAAAGTTATGATTTAGAAATAGCAAGTTTCATTGTTATTTCATACTTTTTTGAAATTTGCGATGTAGGAGATAATCCAAATGATAATGCCAAATAAAGTTGTAAAACCTATTGATAGTTTAATATCTATTGGAGGATTTATTTTAAAAAATTTAAAAAATAAAAACATGAATATAGATATATTATTTGAAAATATAAATAGAGAATATCCTAAAAAAATATCAATGGAAAAAATAATATTAAGTTTAGATTTTTTATACTCTATTGATAAAATAGAGTTAGAAAATGATAAGGTAAAATTAAAATGAAACTTTTACAATTAACTTCAAATAATACAAATTTTAAAACTCTTAATTTTAACAGTGGTTTAAATATAGTATTAGGTCAAAAATCCACTATAAATAAAAAAGAGACTTTTAATGGTGTTGGAAAATCTTTATCATTAAAACTTATTCATTATATGTTAGGTGGAAATATAAATAAGTGCTTTAAAGAAAAAATAATTAACGACGAATTTATTTTAAATTTTACGCATAATCAAAAAAATTATGAAATTATTAGAAATAAAAAAGAAATTATTCTAAATAATAAAAAATATTCAGAAACAAATTATAAAGAATTTTTAAATAATGAGTTTTTAAGTCAAAATATTTTAAATCAAAATTTTACTTTTAGAGGACTTTTTTCAAGATTTTCAAGAAGTAGTGAAGATAGTTATATAGAGGCAACAAGTCAAATTACTATAAAAGAAAATGGTTTTATAAATAACAAACATAATAGTTTTTTATTAGGATTAAACATAGAGTTTATTAAAAAAAAAGAACTCCTAAAAAAAGAACAAAATAACTTAAAATCTATTCAAAAAGAGTTAAAAAACTTTGATATTAATGAAAAAGATAATAGTGAACTATTAGATATAGAAGATGAAATTAAGAGTTTAAAAAAAGAGTTGAAAAATTTTCAGATTGCTGAAAATTATAATAACTTACAAATGGAAGCAGACCTCTATACAAAAAATATAAATGAAAAAAGTAACTTACTCTTTAGAAATAGAAAACAGATAGAAAATAAAGAAAAAAATTTAATAGAAACACCAGATATAGATGTGAATATCATCAAAAGATTATATTCAGAAGTAGAGTTCTTTTTTTCTGATGATTTAAATAAAAGACTAGACGATGTTGAAATTTTTCATAAAACACTTTTAGAAAATAGAAAAAATAGATTTAAAAATGAGATAAAAGCTTTAAAAATAGAAAATGATATTTTAAATCAAGAGATAAAAAAAATAGATAATAAAAGAGCTGAAATATTAAAAATACTAGATAATAAAGGTGCATTTGAAGAGTATAACTCTTTAAATAATAGATTAAAAGAGTTGGAAAATAGAAAAGTAGAGTTAAATAAATTCAATAATTTAAGTAAAGAAGTTAAACAAAAAGAGATAGAGAGCAAATTAAAAATAGATTCATTACAAAAAGAGGTTTATGAATACTATTTAACACAAGAAGAACATATTAGTAATATTCAACAAGATTTTAGAAAAATTACTAAATCTTTTTATGATAAACATTTAGGCACTATAAATATAGATGTTGAAGATAATATAAATAGTAATAAAATTTATAAAATAAACCCTAAAATAACAGCTGATGGAAGTAAGGGAATTAATGAAGTAAAAATATTCTCTTATGATATGTTACTTTATCGTTTAAATCCAAAACTATTTGGATTTATTGCTCACGATAGCATCTTATTTGATGGTATAGACCCCGAACAGATAGCAGAAATTTTTATATTAATTCTAAAAGAGATAGAAAATAGTGACTTACAATATTTTACAACTTTAAATGAAAATATATATAAAGACTTTTTATTAAAAATAAAAGATGAAAATATTAAAGAAAAAATAGAAAAAAGTGTAATTTTACAATTATCAGAAAATAATAAACTTTTTGGTAAAGATTTTGACTGTTAAAAAAGGTAACCATGAAACTACTAATATCAGCACTAGAGCCATCGAGCAATTTACATCTAAAAGAGGTTTTGAAATATTTAGATTGTAATATTTGTGGAATCTATGACAAAGATTTGAGTGAGGAAAAACCTCTCTATGACATGAGAGAGTTTTCGGTAATGGGTTTTATCGATGTAATTAGTAAAGTTGCTAAAGCGAAAGAGGCGATAGGTGAGCTATGCTTTTTAGCAAAAGATTGTGACAAAGCACTCTTAATTGATGCTCCCTCTTTTAATATTAGATTAGCAAAAAAGCTAAAAGAGAGAAATCCAAATATAAAAATAATTTACTATATTTTACCGAAAGTTTGGGCTTGGAAAAAAAATAGAGTAAAACAGATAGAGAAGTATTGTGATGAAGTTATCTCTATCTTTCCATTTGAAGATAAGTTTTACAAAAGTTGTAAATATCTTGGAAATCCTCTTTTAGATGAGATAAAAACAGTTAAAGAGAATCTAAACCCAACTGGAAAAGTTGCATTTTTGGCTGGAAGTCGCCGAAGTGAGATAAAAAAACTGATGCCAATTTTTAGGCAAGTTGCTAAAAAAATTGATAAAGAGAAGCTTTTAGTTGTGCCTAGCTTTTTCTCTGATGAGGATTTGAAAACTTATGGCGATATAAACGATTTTAAAGTTGTAAAAGATACTCACAAAGCTCTAAATGAGAGTGATTTTGCTTTTGTCTGCTCTGGTACTGCTTCGCTTGAAGCGAGTATTATCGGTGTACCTTTTGTGTTAGTTTATAAAGCAAAAGCATTAGATTATTTTATAGCTAAGAGATTTGTAAAGCTAAAATATGTAGGACTTGCAAATATCATTTTTGACTTTTTACATTTAGAGCCGATTCATAGAGAGTTTTTGCAAAGTGATGTAAATGAGCAGAATCTATTAAATGAGTATCAAAATATCGATAGAGAAACTTTTTTTGAAAAATCTAAAAAATTAAAAGAGATTTTAGAGAGTGGCTCGAGTGAAAAATTAGCAGAGTTGATAAAAAAATAAAATAGGTCAAGAGATTTGACCTACTTTTGTTAAAGCTCTATAAAAGATACTTTCAGAGCTGCTTTTAAGCTTGAGAGTTCATCAATAACCTCTTTAGTTACATTATCATCTACGATAATAACAGCTAAAGCTTGATTGTGTGAATCTCTTCCAAGTCTAAAATCAGCAATATTTATATTATATTTTGACAGAGTTGTGCCAACTTCGCCAATAACTCCAGGAACATCAGAGTTTTTAAATAGAATCATTTTACCTTTTGGTTCAATATCTAAACCAAAGCCATTTATCTCTACGATTCTTTGTAAATCATTTGCAAAGACAGTTCCAGAGACACTAATAACACTCTCTTCAGTTGCTAATCTAACAGTTACTTTATTATTATAGCCCGAGTGTGTTTTAATCTCCTCTGTAGATACATTAATATCTCTCTCTTTAGCAATATATTGAGCATTTACATAGTTTATATTCTCTTTTAAAACTTCGTTTAATGCCCCAACAGTTACAAAAGTTGATATAGATTCTAAGCAAGATGCAATCTCACCCTCAGCTAAAATCTTAATACTTTTAATCTTTGTACCTTTGTTTGCTGTTGCACAAAAAAAGCCTAGTTTTTGAGAGAGTTCTAAATATGGCTCAAACCCATCAGGTAGTTCACTATCTTTAATCGGCATATTTAAAGCATTTGGATACGAGATACCTTTTCCTGCTGAAATTGCATTCTCAGCTGCTTGAGTTGCGATTCTTCTTTGAGATTCTCTAGTGTTTGCTCCAAGATGAGGAGTAACACAGATATTATCTAAATCGAGAAGTTTATGGTCTGTCGCAGGTTCTTTTGAGAAAACATCGATTCCAGCAAATCTAATCTTTTTACTCTTTAATCCATTGTAGAGTGCCTCTTCATTATAAAGCCCACCTCTAGCACAATTGATTAAAATCACACCATCTCTCATCTTTGCAATCTCTGCTTCGCCTATCATATTGATAGTCTCTTTGTTTTTTGGTGTGTGAATCGTGATAATATCGCAATCTAAAATATCATCAAAGTTTTTAGTATAAGCAACCCCAACATCTGTTGCTTTTGTAGATGAAACATATGGATCATAAGCTAGAACTTCCATATCAAAAGCTTTAGCTCTAATACCAACACGGCTTCCGATATTTCCAAAACCGATAATTCCTAGCTTTTTATCTTTAAGCTCTGTTCCATACCACTTCTCTCTTTTCCAGATTCTCTCATCTTTTAAGTGTGAGTGAGAGTATGGAAAAGTTCTAACACATGAGAGCATATGAGTCATTGTAAGCTCAACAGCAGCGATAGTGTTTGCTGTTGGAACATTCATAACAATGATTCCTTTTTTACTACAGTAATCGATATCAACATTATCAACACCGACACCAGCTCTAATAATGCCTTTTAATTTTTTTCCAGCGTTTACAAACTTCTCATCAATATCTGTTGAGCTTCTAGTAACTACAACTTCAGCGTCACTAATTACATTTAAAAGCTCTACTTTATCAATATCTGAAGCGTTAATAAACTCTATATCTTTTTCGTTTTCTAATATTTTAAGACCAGATTCATGAATATGGTCACATACAACAATTTTAAACTTTTCCATATGTGTCCTTATAGATTTATTTTTCTAAAGTATAGTCGATTGAGTATTTTTCGAGACTATTTAATAAGTCTTGTAGTGTCTCTTTTGAATTTGTAAGTATAACAACTTTTATACTATTTTCTTGGTTGAAGTATGAAAAATATATATTTTGCGTTATTAGGATCTGTTTTAAATTAAAAAATTGGAACTCGTTTATATTATCTACAAGTATTCTAAATTTATAATCTTTTTGAGATTCTTCGTTAAGGTTTAGTTTTACAGAAATTTCAGTAGCAGGAAGAGAGTAGTTTTTCATCTTTATTTCAGAAAACTTTTCGACCCAACTACCATCATGCGACATTTTTATATCTTCGTTTTTATCATTTACAAAATCGACTTTTGGAATATCTACTTTTACATCACTAACAATTTTATAAGTTAAAATAAGGATAACTACTAAAAATATAATTAGCAGTGCAAATATTAAAGAGCCGACTTTTTTATTCATTACAATTGATCTCTTAGAACATCACCTAGTGTCATCTTTTCAGAGTCATTAATCTCTTTTAAAGTATCTCTCTCTCTCTTTTTAGCAAGTTTTTTGACACTCATTCTAACTCTATTTGCTTTAGTATCAATTAGAGTAATAACACCCTCTATCTTACCTTTAATCTCTAAATCTTCAGGTTTGCTAGGGTATAGCTCTTCAGTTCTAATTAGTGCATCAACACCACTTCCATCGATTGTTACAAATACACCAAAATCTTTAATATCTTTAACTTCACCAGATACTATATCACCAATTTTAAACTCTTTAGCAAAGCTTTTTGCTGGTGAATCTACTAAATCTTTTCTGTTAAGTGAAATTCTCTCTTTATCTTTATCGATTTTAGCAATTTTTACTTCTACTTCATCACCGATTTTTAAAATATCTTTACACTTCTCACTCTTTTCCCAAGTTGCATCTTCATTATGTAAAAGTCCTTCAACTTTATCAATTTGAATAAATGCACCAAAGTCAGTCAGAGTTGTAACGCTACCTGTAACAACATCACCCTCTTTATAGTTACTTGTAAACTCTTCAAATGGTTTTGGTTGAAGTGTTTTTAAACTAACTCTTAATTTTCTCTCTTTAGGGTCAATCTCAATTACTTCAACATTTACATTCTCACCAACTGTTAAGTAATCTTTTGGATGTTTGATATTTTTATCCCAAGTAATTTCAGAAATATGTAAGAATCCCTCAGTATCATTTCCTAAATCAACAAATGCACCATAAGGCTCAATATTTGAAACAGTTACTTCAATTACATCACCCTTGTCAAGCTCATCTTTAATCTCGTCCCAAGGATCTGGCATAGCAGCTTTTACTGATAAAAATAGGTGTTTTTTAGCTTTATCATAATCGATTGCTTTTACTAAAATCTTCTCACCCTCTTGGTATAATTTAGCTGGATTTACTGGACCTTTGTAACTAATTTCATTATAGTGAACAAGCCCTTCGATTCCATTTACATTTACAAACATACCATAACTAGCGATTTTTTTAATCTCGCCTTCAATTGCCTCTTCAGAGTTTAAAATATCTTTTAAGATTTTTCTCTTTTTCTTTCTATCATCTTCAAGAAGTTTTTTTCTTGAAATTACAATTGAATCGTTATCTTCATTAATTTTAATTAATTTTGCTTTAACCTCTTTACCAACAATATTTCTATCATCTTTAAAAAGAGCTAATGATTTAGGTAGGAAAAACTCTACACTATCACTATTTGATATAATATATCCACCTCTGTTTTTTCTAGTTACAATACCTTCAATGATAACATCATCTTCAATATTAGTACTATCAATAAACTCTTTAACTTTCTTTTTTATAATAGCTTTTTTGTATGATACAATTGGTCTTTCATTTCTAAATCCAACAATAATTACAGCTAATTTATCGCCACATTTATATAAAAGCTCACCATTTTCATCGCTAATTTCAGATATATTTAAATTTCCCTCATTCTTCTGTCCAACATCGATAAATGCTATATCTTCTTTAATTTCTACAATTACACCATCAATAATTTTGCTACTATCAGTCTCTTTTAAAGACTCCTCTAGCATTGATGCAAAATCTTCGGTAGTAGAGCCTTCTAACACCTCTTTTTCCATAAAACTATCCTTTTTTTAATTTTTTATGCTATTATACTTAATAATTCTTAATTTTTGCAACAATATCTTTTATAATCCAATCGGGTGTTGAAGCACCTGCCGTTATGCCACAGCACTTCTTATCCTTAAACCAAATAGCCTCTAAATCTTCCATAGATTCAACTAAGTAACTACTTGCACAGTTCGTTTTACAAATATCTAAAAGCTGTTTTGTATTAGATGAATTTTTACCACCTATTACAACCATAATGTCAACTTCACTTGAGAGCTCTTTTGCTGAATCTTGATTATCAAATGTAGCGTTACAAATTGTATTAAAGACTCTAACCTCTTTTTGATTTTTAATCAAATAGTTAGCTATCTCTAAAAATTCACCAACTTTTCTAGTTGTTTGAGAGACTAGTGCCACTTTATCTTTGATTTTATAACTCTCAAGCTCACTTGCTTTTAAAATTACAATTGGCTCTTTTGCATAACTCTTAACACCTTTTACCTCAGGGTGATTCTTATCACCAAAAATAACTATTTGATAGCCCTTTTGGCTCATATCTTCACAAATTTGCTGGGGTTTTGTTACAAAAGGGCATGTTGCATCTATTATATTATTAGTTTTATCTTTTAATCTCTCTAAATCATCTTTGGGAATTCCATGAGTTCTTATTATAACAGATTGCTTATCTTTTACATCTTTTAGATTCTCGATTTTACCTACATTAAAGTTATCCTTTAATCTAGCTATCTCTTTAGGGTTATGAATTAGTGGGCCTAGTGTTGCAGAGTTTTGATTATCTTCAGCTATATTTATAGCTCGTTTAACTCCAAAACAGAAACCGTAATTTTTTGCAAATTTAACTACCAAGCTCTACCTCTGTAACTCTTTTTAAAATATCAAAAAAGTTTGGAAAAGATGTATTAATACAATCAATATCCTCTATACTCATATCTGAGCTAAGTCCAGCTATTGCAAAAGACATAGCAATTCTATGATCTCCATAACTATCAATTGTAGCTTTTTCTATTTTTGAGCCATAGACGATATAACCATCTTCAAACTCTTTCGTTTTAACTGAGCATTTATTTAAATTATCTACAACACTTTTAATTCTATCACTCTCTTTAACACGAAGCTCTTCTGCATTTTTTACAATACTCTCTCCATCGGCTAGAGCAAAAGCAATTGAGAGTGCTGGAAGCTCATCAATAAGCCAAGAGATATTTTCACTTACTTCAACACCTTTTAAAGGGGCATTTTCAACTACAATATCACCAATTGGCTCATAAATATTCTCTTTTTCGATAAATTCAACTTTAGCACCCATTCTCTTTAAAACTTTAAAAGCCTCTATTCTAGTAGGATTTAGAGATACATTTTTGATTGTAACTTTAGAATCTTTAGTAATAGCTGCTGCAATTGCAAAGAAAAATGAGCTAGATGGGTCAGCTGGAACTCTAATATTTAGAGGATTTAATGGCTTTTCAAGTGGATAGATTGTAGTTTTTAGATTCTCAACTTCAATCTTAGCACCCATACCTTTTAGCATTCTCTCACTATGGTCTCTTGTTAGCTCTGGCTCAATATAAGTTGATACTCCATCGGCTCTAAGACCAGCTAAAATCAAAGCACTTTTAACTTGAGCTGAAGCAATTTTACTCTCATAATTAAATGATTTTAAATTTTTAGAACCCTCGATTGTAAGTGGTGCTAAATTAGCGTTATCTCTTCCGTAAATTTTTGCTCCAATGCTTTTTAATGGCTCAACAACTCTCTTCATTGTTCTATTTCTTAAATACTTATCACCTGTTAATACAAAATAGCCATCGAGTGAGCTTAAAAAACCACTATAAAGCCTTATAGCTGTTCCTGCATTTCCACAATCTAAAACATCGCTAGGCTCTTTTAGGGCAGATGGAGGAGTTATTATTAAATAATCCTCTTTCTCCTGAACGACAGCACCTAACTCTTTTGCGATTTTAAGTGAATCTAGAGTATCTTCAGCTTTTAAAAAGTTCTCTATCTTAGATGGCTTGTCACTTAAAAGTGAAAACATTGCACACCTATGAGATATTGATTTATCAGGAGCAATATCATCAAGAACTAAATCAAAACCTTTGGTTTTAGAAATCTCTGCCTTACTCATCTTAAACCTATCTGTAGAGTCTTCTCTAAATGCTCAAGAATAGAATCCATAGTTTTAGTAATATCAGCTTCTTCTAGTGTCTTTTCACTTGATTGTAGATTGAATCTAATAGTTAAACTCATCTTATCGCCAAGCTTCTCATCACTATAAATATCAAATACAAAAAACTCTTTTACTAACTCTAAATTAAGCTTCTCTATCTCAGCTTTAATTACTCTAAATTTAAGTTCTGAATCGATAACAAGACTTAAATCTCTATGTACAGCTTGAAATTTTGAGAAATCTTTCGCCTCAATTAAATCAAAATTGATTGCTTCAAAGTCAAGCTCTGCTACAAATGTATCACTTAAATCAAACTCTTTAGCTACATCTAAATGAAGTTTTGAGATATATCCTACATTTTTACCATTCATATAGATATTAGCTGATTGGTATGGGTGAATTAGAGCATTATCACTATCAACTAACTCTTCTAACTCAAAATCACCAATTACATTTGATAACTTATCAGCAAATTTGTAAAAGTCTATATTTTCAGGCTTTCCACCATTGATAAAAGACTCTTGCTCTATCTGACCAGAGAATAGAAATGCGATTTTTAAAGACTCTTCCCTATCTTTATTAAAAGTTGAACCAATTTCAAAAAGTCTAATACTCTTTTTGCCTAAATTGATATTTTTACTAGCTGATTCGATTAAATTTAAAACTATTGTACTTCTTAGAGTATCAAGCTCTTTAACAATAGGATTTAAAATATCTAGCTTCTCATCAACCACTTCTAAATTATATTTAAGTAGATTCTCTCTTTTTGTAAAAACATAACTGATATTTTCAAAAAAGCCATTAGATACAGCTCTCATTCTGATAGATTTTCTATTTTTATATTGATAAAAACCGCTATCTAACTTATTTTTTTCACTAAAACTAAAAGGTTTTGAATCGATATTGTCAATTCCTACAATTCTTACAATCTCTTCTACAATATCTTGACCAGATACAATATCGTGTCTAAATTCAGGCACATTTACAATTAAATTATCATCTTCTAAATCGATATTTACTCTAAATCCAAGTGATTTTAAGATAGAGACACTCTTTGAGCTATCAATCTCTTGTCCAATGATATTTGTAATTTTTGAGTTGCTAATACTTAAAACAACTTCATTTTGCTCACAAGATATTTCGCTACTTCCAGAGTACATCAAAATATCATCATTTTTGAACTCTATATTTAATAGATTGTATAAAAAGTTAAAACCTCTTGTTAAGTTAGGCTCACTCCCTCTTGAAGTTCTATAAAATAGATCATCTGATTCTACTTTTATACTTTTCTGCTTCGCTTCAAACATCTCTCTTGAAATTGTTTCAGGGTTAATGTAACTAGCCTCTATTATTGTCTTTCCATAGTTGGCTCTAGCATCATCATCTGCATTAATTCCAATAGTTGAAATTTTTGACCCGTTTAGATAGACGCTATCAAATCCAGACTCATCACTCTTAATCTCAATTTCAGACTTCTCATTTTGATGTCTATATGCTCTAAAAATTACACCTGTTGTATAAGTGCTATACATAAGAGCGTTATCAAGAGTTCCATCTTTTAACTCATCAACAACTGCTAATCTAAGATTTATTTTCACTTTATCAGTTAAATTTCTAAAATCTAATACAGAGTATAAAAGAGCAGATTTATCACTACTTGAGTGGATAGATAAGATTCTACCAATTCCTAAATTACTCTCATCTTGCACATAATCATTTATCTCTTCAAGCTCTAAGTTAAATGCAGTTGATAACTCTCTTGCAACTCCATAAATACTTAAACAATCCCCTCTATTTGCAGTTAACTCAATCTCTATTATGTCATCGTTTAAAACTTCATACTCACAAAGACTCTTTCCAAGAACTAAATCACCGATTGAGTTATCAAGCTCTAAAATTCCATCATTTGTCTTTGGAAAACCAAGCTCTTCACTTGAGCAAATCATACCAGAGCTATCTACATCTCTAAGCTTAATCGGTTTAATTTCAAGTCCATTTGGCATAACAGTTCCAACTGTTGCAACTGGAACTAAAAGCCCTTTTGCTACATTTTTGGCACCACAAACAATCTGTTCGATTTTTGAACCAATATCAACTTTACAAACACTAAGCTTATCTGCATTTGGGTGTCTATCGCACTCAAGCACTTTTCCAACAACTATGCTCTTTGCTATATCTATCTTATTTAACGAATCAACTTCCAATCCAATTGAGTTCAGTTTTTCACAAATCTGCTCACTTGAGATATTTTTTAAATCAATAAATTCGCTTAACCAACTTCTTGTAATAATCATTTAAATTGCTCCAATAATCTTAAATCACCCTCAAATAGACTTCTCAAATCTGAAATTTTATGAATCAGCATAGCAAATCTCTCAACCCCTAAACCAAACGCATAACCACTAACTTTTTCGTATCCAACAGCTTTAAATACATTATCATCTACAAGTCCACACCCTAGAACTTCTAGCCAACCTGTGTGTGAGCATACTCTACACCCTTTTCCCTCACAGAAGATACAGCTAATATCAACCTCAGCACTAGGTTCAGTAAATGGGAAGAAGCTTGGTCTAAATCTAACCTCAACACTACCAAACATATATGTTAAAAAGTCTTCTAAAATATATTTTAGATTTGCAAAAGAGACTTTTCCCTCCTCCTCAACTACTAACCCTTCAACTTGATGAAACATAGGAGTGTGAGTTAAATCAAAATCTCGTCTAAAAACGCTACCTGGACTTATCATTCTAATTGGAGGTTTTTCTCCTAACATCTCTCTAATTTGAACAGGAGATGTGTGAGTTCTAAGTAGTGCCAAATCTTTAAAGTAGAATGTATCTTGCATATCTCTAGCTGGGTGATGCTTTGGAAGGTTTAATGCTTCAAAATTGTGAAAATCATCTTCAACCAAAGGCCCTGTCGCAACAGAGAAATTCATATTTGTAAAGTACTCAATTATTCTATCTAGCGTATCAGCCACAGGGTGAGTTGCCCCTTTTGTGTCAAATGTGTTAAACAAAGATATATCAATTTTATCATTTTGTAGAGCTTTTAAAGATGCCTCTTTCTCTAGTGCAATCTTTCTCTCTTCTAATTTTTTATTAAATAGCTCTTTATTCTCATTTAGTTTCTGTGCAAAGGCTTTTTTCTCCTCATTTGGAAGAGTTTTCATCTTTGCAAATTCGCTTGTTATAATACCCTTTTTGCCTAAAATTTTAACTCTTAGATCTTCTAATTCATTTAAATCTTTAGCATTATCAATTTTTGTTAACCACTCTTTCAAACTATATCCTCTTTTAGTTTTTAACTATGGCTATTTTATTATAAACATCATTATAAAAAGCTAATAAGATAAAAGAGGATATAATCAAAGTAAAATTTAATTAAACTTTTTAAAGGGGTTAAAAGTGTGTATTTTTTGTAAAATTGTAAACAGAGAGATTCCAGCTGATATTATATTAGAAAGTGATGATTTTTTAGCATTTAAAGATATAAATCCATCTGCTCCTGTACATATTTTAGTAATTCCTAAAACTTGTTATAAATCTTTTGAAGATACACCATCGAATGTAATTGGAGAAGCTGGTGCATTTATCAAAGAGGTAACTAAAAAATTAGAGATAAATGAGAGTGGTTATAGGGTAATTACAAATATTGGTGAAAATGGTGGTCAAGAGGTGAAACATTTACACTTTCATATCCTAAGTGGTGCTAGATTAAAATGGGGAAATTTTGTATAATTTCCAAAAATTAAGGAGTCTTTAGTGCAAAAAGAGCCTATGACAGAGTATGGTTATAATAAAATTACAAAAGAGTTAGAATTTTTAAAAAAAGTTGAGCGTCCAGCTGTTGTTGAAGAGATTGATATTGCAAGAAGTCACGGAGACTTAAAAGAGAATGCAGAGTATCACGCAGCTAAAGAGAAACAAGCATTTATGGAAGCTAGAATCGCTGAACTGAGCGATTTAATATCAAAAGCACAAGTGATAGACCCATCTAGTTTTCCACATGAAAAAGTTGCTTTTGGCTCAACTGTAAAGCTTTTAGATATTGATAGTGATGAGGAGATAACTTATATAATAGTTGGCTCAACTGAGAGTAATTTAGATAAGAATCTAATCTCATATAACTCACCTTTAGCTAAGGCACTTTTTGGAAAAGAGGAAGATGATGAAGTCATCGCAAAACTTCCAAATGGTGAGAGAGAGTTTGAAGTATTAGAGGTATCTTATCAGGAGATAAATTTTGAATAAAATGGTAGATTCTGAGATAAAAGCCTATATATTTGGCATTATTTTAGCTAGTGATATATCAAAAAACTCTATTAGTATAGATATTAAAAATAGAAAGTTTTTTAAATTAATCTCAAAAGAGCTTTTGAACTTTTTACCTATAAAAATAGAAAAATCTAAAAAGTATATAAATTTAATATTTCAATCAAAAGAGCTTTTAAAAGTAGTATCAAAATTTGAAATCAATAAAATAGAACCCTCTTTAATAAATCACTTAGTTAGAGGAATCGTTGATAAGAGTGGAAAAATTAGTTTTGTAAAAGTAAAATTCTCAAGTAGAGAATCGATTTTAAATCAAATTGAAGAGTTTTACTCTATTCCAGCAAAGAGAAAAAGAGACACTCTCACTTATAAAAGTGAGTTAGCATTAGATTTTCTCTCAAAACTATACGATAGTGCAGATATTTATCTAAATAAAAATTATAAAAAATATATGGAATTATCAAACTTTGTATCTAGCAAAGTGGAGTTTAAATATACAAAACTCTCAAATGAAGCGATAGCCCCATTTAAATCAAGGGCTAGTGATAGTGGATATGATTTAACGCTTTTAAAAAAAGCAAAAACTATCGGAGAGGTTGAGCTATACTCAACAGGAATCAAAGTAGAGCCTAGTTATGGTTACTATTTTGACTTAGTTCCTAGAAGCTCAATTATAAAAAGTGGTTATATTTTAGCAAACTCTATTGGAATTATAGATAGAACATATAGAGGTGAGATTTTTGTACCTCTTATTAAAATAGATAAAAATGCTAAAGATTTAGAGCTACCAAATAGAGTAGTTCAACTAATACCAAGAAGCATAATTCATACAAACTTTAAAGAATCAAATGAGTTAAATGAGACAGAGCGATGCTCTAAAGGCTTTGGTAGTAGCGGAAAATAAGGAGAATAGATGAATGTAGCAATTGTTGGTGCAACAGGCTATACAGGATTAGAGCTTGTAAAGATGCTGATAGATCACCCAAAATTTAATTTAACATATATTTCAAACTCAACTGGAGATTCAAAAATCAGTGACTTACACCCATCACTAAAGGGTGTTTGTGAACAAGAGGTAAAAAAAGCTGATGCTAAAGAGATTGCTAAAGAGTGCCAATTAGTATTTTTAGCACTTCCTCACAAAACTGCAATGGATTTTGCCAAAGAGCTTATCAGCCTTGGTCTAAAGGTTGTGGATTTATCAAGCGATTATAGATTAACACTTGAGAATTATGAAAAAGCTTACTGTCCTCATATAGATAAAGAGAATTTAGAGCATAGCGTCTATGGTCTACCAGAGTTTTATCAAAAAGAGATTTCTAATGCTAAATTAGTAGCCAACCCAGGGTGCTACCCGACAGCTACACTTTTAGGATTAATTCCTTTTATAGACTATATTCAAGAGGATTCACAAATATTTATCGATGCCAAAAGTGGAGTTAGTGGAGCTGGTAAAAAATTAAGCGAAGCTGCTCATTTTCCAAATCTAAATGAGAATATCTTTGCATACAATCCACTAATTCATAGACATGGGGTTGAGATTAACGAAAAAGTTGAACTTTTAAAAGAGAAAAACTTTCAAGTTAACTTTGTTCCTCAATTGATTCCAGCAACTAGAGGAATGCTTGTAAATATCTACGCAACTCTAAAAGATAATATTAATCCTGAGCAGATTTTAAAAGAGTTCTATAGCGATTCAAAATTTGTAAGATTAAGAGAGAATCCTGTAAATATAAAAGATACAGCTGGAACAAACTTCTGCGATATTTTTGCAAAAAGTGATAAAAAAGCTCTATTTGTAAGTAGCTCAATCGATAATCTACTGCGTGGAGCATCTAGCCAAGCTGTTGTAAATGCAAATATCATGGCTGGATTTGATGAAGATTTAGGAGTTCCTAAAATAGCCTATGTGCCTTAGAGTAAATGAAGCTATATTAATTAGCGATTGTCACTTTAATAGACAACGGTTAGAGTTTTTAGAGTTTTTAAATTTGATAGAATCTAAAAAATTAAAGACTCAAAACCTTTTTCTATTGGGTGATATTTTCGATTTTCTCTCACAAGAGGTTGATTACTCAATTGAGTATAACAGAGATGTTATAGAGAAAATAGATAATCTCTCTAAAGAGATAAATATCTACTACTTAGAGGGAAATCACGATTTTCATATAAAAAGACTCTTTCCCAATGCAAAAGTGTTTCCAAGAGGAAAACAACCGATACTATTAGAGATAAATAATAAAAAGATACATATCTCTCATGGAGACCTATCTGTAGGTATCTCTTATGAATTCTTTACAGTTTTACTTAGAAATAGAGTAGTATTAAAAACTATTGCCACTTTAGATAAAATATTTTTTAATAAAAAAATTGTAAAATATGTTTTTGATTTTCTATCCAAAAAAGATATTTGCAAAAAATATGAAACCTTTTCGCTTTTTTTGAAAAAGAGAGTTGCTTTTTATCAAAAAATCAAAAAGGTCGATTTTATAATAGAAGGGCATTTTCATCAAGGTAAAAACTTCTCAAATAGTGAAGTAAATTATATCAATATTCCCTCTTTTGCTTGTGAAAAAAGCTTTTTTATTATAAAATCAAATCAGAATGGTTTTGCACTGTCTAAAAGTAAGTTGAAGGAGCTTTAATGTCTCTAAAAAAAGATAGCATATTAAAAGTCGGCTCAAATGAACTCGAATTGGTCGATTTTAGAATTTTTAAAGAAGAGTTGGGGAAAGTTTACGAAGGAATTTACGGGGTGAATGTATCAAAAGTTAGAGAGATTATTTCACTTCCAAAACTAACTGAACTTCCAGGAGTTCCTGAATTTGTAGAGGGTATTTTTGACCTAAGGGGTGTCGTAATTCCTGTCATAAATTTAGCGAAATGGATGGGCGTTAGCATACCTAGTAGCGTTAAGATAAAGCCTAGAATTATTATTGCTGAGTTTAATAATATTTTAGTTGGTTTTATTGTACATGAGGCTAAAAGAATCAGAAGAATCAGTTGGTCAAGTATCGAACCTGCATCATTCTCAACAGGTCATGGAATGATGGATAAATCAAAAATCACCGGTGTAACAAGAATCGAAAACAACGAGGTTTTATTAATTTTAGACCTTGAAAGGGTGGTAGAAGAGCTGGGTTTTTACCAATCCGAAGTTGATGTAAGTGAAGAGGTAGAGAAATTCACTGGTGTCGCATTGGCTTTGGATGATTCAATGATAGCTAGAAAGCTTGTAAAAGATGCTCTAGAGAAATTAGGATTAAAAGTTGTTGAAGCAAATGATGGCGAAGATGGCTTTAATAAATTAGAAGGCCTATATGGTACTTATGGAGATGATATTCAAAAACACTTAAGAATCATAATCAGCGATGTAGAGATGCCTAAAATGGACGGTTTTCACTTTACTAAAAAGGTAAAAGAGGATAGTAGATTTAAAAATATTCCTGTAATTTTCAACTCTTCAATCTCTGACCAATTTAGCAACTCAAGAGGCTTAGAAGCTGGTGGAGATGCTTATTTAGTAAAATTTGATGCAACTAAATTTTATGAAGAAGTAGCTGATATTTTAAAAAAAGAAAAAACTAGTGCATAATTTGTAAAGGAACCAAGAAATGGAAGATATTCAAGATATATTAGAAGATTTCCTTGTTGAAGCTTTTGAAATGATAGAACAGCTTGACCAAGATTTGGTTGAGCTTGAGAGCAATCCAGATGATTTAGACCTTTTAAATAGAATATTTAGAGTAGCTCATACAATTAAAGGTTCTAGTTCATTTTTAAATTTTGATGTTTTGACAAAATTAACTCACCATATGGAAGATGTTTTAAATAAGGCAAGACATGGTGAACTTAAAATTGAACCTGACATTATGGATGTTGTTTTAGAATCTATCGATATGATGAAATCTCTACTTGAGCATATTAGAGATGCTGGAAATGATAAAGATAGTAATATGGATATTACAGATATTGTAGCAAGACTTGATGCAATATCTACAGGAAAGGCAGTAGAAGCTACTCCAGAACCAGAACCTGCACCTGCAGAAGAGGTAAAAGAAGATAAACCTGAAATATCTATGGATATAGGAGAAGAGTTAGACTACTCTAGCATGAGTCCTGAAGAGATAGAGGGTGAGATTGAGCGTCTTTTGATGATAAGGCAAGAAGAGGATAAAGCTAGAAGAAAAAAGAAGCAAAAAGAGGATAAGCCTGAAGAGAAAAAAGCAGATACTCCTCCGCCACCTCCACCACCGCCAGAGCCAAAAGCTGAGCCAAAACCAGCTCCTGCACCAGCTCCAAAACCAGCACCAACTCCAACAGTAAAAAAAGAGACAAAACCAGCTCCTGCAAAACCAAGAGCTGCTCAAAAATCTTCAGTATCTACAGTTGAACAGACAATTAGAGTTGATGTAAAAAGATTAGATCACTTAATGAATCTAATTGGTGAGCTTGTTCTAGGTAAAAATAGACTTCTTAAAATCTATAATGATGTTGAGGAGAGATATGAGGGTGAGCAGTTCTTAGAAGAGCTTAACCAAGTTGTATCTAGCATCTCTTTAGTTACAACAGATTTACAAATCGCTGTTATGAAAACAAGAATGTTACCAATTGGAAAAGTATTTAATAAATTTCCAAGAATGGTAAGAGATTTGGCAAGAGACCTTAGTAAAAAGATAGAGCTTGTAATTAGTGGTGAAGAGACAGAGCTTGATAAATCGATTGTTGAAGAGATTGGTGATCCACTCGTACATATTATTAGAAACTCGTGTGACCATGGTGTTGAAGATCCAGCAACAAGAGCATCAAATGGTAAATCTGAAACAGGTACAATTGAGCTAAAAGCCTATAATGAAGGGAACCATATTGTCATTGAAATTAAAGATGATGGTAAAGGTATCGATGCTACTAAATTAAAGCAAAAAGCTCTAAATAATGGTCTGATTAATGAGAGAGAAGCTGATAACATGAGTGATAAAGAGGCTCTAACGCTTATCTTTAGAGCTGGTTTCTCAACAGCTGAACAAGTCACAAATGTATCTGGTCGTGGGGTTGGAATGGATGTTGTTAAGACAAACATTGAAAAACTAAACGGTATTATAGATGTAGATAGTGAACTTGGTGCAGGTTCAGTCATTAAACTTAAAATTCCTTTAACACTAGCAATTATTCAAGCACTTTTAGTTGGTGTTCAAGAGGAGTATTACGCTATTCCAATTGCATCAGTACTTGAGACTGTTAGAATCAGTTTTGATGAGATATACACAGTTGAGGGTAGAAGCGTCTTAAGATTAAGAGATGAAGTTCTCTCTCTTGTAAAACTCTCCGATGTATTTGGCGTCAAAGATGTGTTTGATAACTCAGAGCATGTCTATGTCGTAGTTATTGGATTAGCTGAGAAAAAACTAGGTGTTATTGTTGATACTTTAGTAGGACAAGAGGAGATTGTTATTAAATCTCTAGGAGACTACTTAAAAGGAATCGAAGGGATAGCTGGAGCAACAATTAGAGGTGATGGTAAAGTAACACTAATTGTAGATATTGCAGCTCTTATGCACTTAGCTAAAAATGTAAAAGTAAATCTAACAGAGAAGTTAGCCCAAAATAATAAAAAAGCTAAAAATTCCCCAGCTGATTATATTGTTTTAATGGTTGATGATTCAAAAACTGATAGAACAATCATGCGAAAATCACTTGAAGGCTTAGGGGTAACTCTACAAGAGGCTAGTAATGGTGTCGAAGCTCTAAATGTAATCAAAAATGAAGAGGCTGATGTAGATTGTGTTTTAATCGATATTGAGATGCCAAGAATGGATGGATATACACTTGCTAGTGAGATTAGAAAATATAACAGATTCAAAAATCTTCCATTAATTGCAGTGACATCAAGAACAGGTAAGTCTGATAGAATGAGAGGTGTTGAAGTTGGTATGACTGAATATATCACAAAACCATACTCACCAGAGTATTTAGCAAATGTAGTTAAACGAAATCTAAACATATAAAAGGCTTAAAATGGATAGATTAAAGCAAGTAATAGAGAATCAACAAGATTCAAATGACCCAAAAGCAACAGAGAGCGAAAATATAGTTCAACTTGTTGGTTTTTTTGTCGGAGAAGAGGAGTTTGCTGTTCCAATTTTAAGCATTCAAGAGATTATTAAACCAGTAGAACATACAAGAGTTCCATCTACTCCTGATTATGTTTTAGGTGTTTTTAACTTAAGAGGTAATGTAATTCCTCTTATCGATTTGAGATTAAAATTTGGTTTAGCAGATGCAAGACAGAGTGATGATACAAGATATATTGTCATAAAAAATAATAATGAAATTGCAGGATTTGTAATTGATAAATTAACAGAAGCGATTAGAATTAAAGAATCTCTAATTGATGCTATTCCAGAATCACACGAAGAAGATGATTTAATCTACGGTGTTGGTAAAAAAGATGATAGAATTTTTACTATATTAAAAGTAGAAGGTCTTCTTAAGAGAAATTGGTAGAGTTTTTTTACTCTACTTTTTGATATAACTTCAAAACTAAAAACTGATTAACCTTCTAGCCATCTGCCTTAAAGTCTCCATATTGCCAAAGCTCTTTTAAATCTGTCAAAATATTTTCATAAAATTTTATATTATCTTCCATATCTACTTTTACTTTTGTCATCATGTCGGGATTATCTTTTATCATATCCTCAAGTAGAGTTTTAGATTTATCAATCGATTCTATCCATTCGCTTTTTGAATACCCTTTTCCTATAATCATTGCTTTTTCTACTTCCAACATATTGCCATTAAATATATAATTCCAAGAAGAATATTCACCTCTCTCTGAAGCCTTTTCAGCAAGTCTTCTGCCCTCCTCTTTATACTCTGTAAATAGTTCGTCAAATTTTTCAGTTTTAGCAAACTCATCTGATAGTCTATATGTATTTTGAAATCTTTCTTTCTCTTTCTCTGCAAGAATAGCCATATCCTCTTCATTAGCTCGATTATAGTGGGCAAAATGCTCACCTGTTAAAGTTATATTTTCCAGTGGATTATCTGGTTTTAAAGATGCAAATTGATTATTATATTTTGTTCTAAATGCTTCAATATCGTTTATTGCATTATCAATTGTATCTTCACCATATCTATCATATAATCGATTTATTTTATCTTCAAATTCATCTTTACTAAATTCAAATCCTGTTAAAGTAACTACTTCACTATATAATTCTCTACCATATTTATTCTGTAATGCTTTATTTGCTTTATCGGAATTCTCCATTATTTTAGAAAGTTTCATTCCCTGTTCAGAAATATTAAGAGCAAGTTCTCGTCCCTCTTCACTTTGAGCTACAAAAGCAACTTTCATGTAAGAGTTGAACTTAAAAAAATCTTTAAAAGAGCCATCTTCATGTTTTGAAAGAGTATTTAAAACATCTTCATCTATTCTATCTTGAGTAGGATTTGCAGTTGAGTATTGGCTTACATCTTCTGATAATTCAAAATATAATTTTGATGTTGTATTATATCCATTTGTTTTTTGACTGTATTGCTTCTCTATCTCTTTTTGTTGTTGCTCCTCTTCGGCTCTTTTTGTCTCATAAACTAAAGTATTATTTATTGATTGCATTGAGTTTGAAATCTGCATTGTTTATCTCCTTGAATAATTTTTATATCTTATCCATCTGCCTTAAAATCTCCATATTGCCAAAGCT